>OCTX012211625.1_pt1 | contig 15512 bp, 11 predicted proteins | sample 1539691 | NCBI WGS metagenome assembly OCTX01 (sample SAMN02144231, study PRJEB22623) | gut metagenome | biome: sheep rumen | host: Ovis aries | place: New Zealand | reverse complement strand
CGCCCTGAAGGCCGCGAGTCCGCGGTTGCGCAGCCGGCAGGCGGGACACTTCCCGCAGCCCGCGCCGGGAATGCCGTTGAGAAATAACTATTGCCTGTCCCCGCGTTCTCCGGGCGGGCCGTTCTGTTCGGACACTCGTCCGACTGAACAGCAGCATAGTCTACCATATTCCGATTAGACAAGGCACTGGTTAGTTTTGCGCTGCGACTTCAAACCACACACGCGAATGGCGGCAGGTAAATTTATGATATAATATTCGCCGTGAAAGGCTTTGTGTTATATGTTGGACTGATGTTCGCGCTGCAAAACGCAATTGCGTCCGAAGCGTATCCCTCGGATGCCTGCGCCGAAGCGTGTCCAATGCCCGGAGGCCCGTTTGTCAACGGAAATGAGTTTCCGAAAAACGGGAATACGAATGCATATTATTGGGTAGACATAGTGGCCCGGGCTTGTGACGAGAGACTTGTTTTCCGAGGTGACGGGCCGTCGAATCTTCCAGACCCGGCTTTCGAGGCCTGTGTCGGGAGGACGAATCGCGTCATCTTGCTCATTGGCAAAAAGTATGACGTTAGCTCTGCTGGAGGCTTTGACATTGTGTCGAAATCCAGCTCGTTGGTTCAGGTCGAGGCGTTGCCTGGTGGCGGAAGCTCGATAAGGTTCCCGTTGGACATCAAGATGGTTCAGTCGCTGACTAATCCAGCACGAACAAGTGCTTGTTCCGACAGATCGCAGGCACGGAGAATTGATGTTGACAGGACGGGAACGAAACGACGGTCTGGCGTCCCGCTGACGCCAGAACAGGAGGCGGAGCAAAAAGAGCATCACAAGCGGTTGATGGAAGCCGAAGAAAGGGCTCGTGTACGAGAGATTCGGTTAAAGGCGCTAGAAGAGGCCAGAAGGCCGTTGGCCTATGATCTTCCGCCAGGGCGCGAAGTCGAGTTGTTTGAACATGTCATCGGGCACCAGTATCCTCCTGCAGAAGTCGGGCAGAGAGCCATCTATGGGGAGCGGGTCCATCATTTCACGCCGCAGCGCATCCTGCGCGAAAAGTTTCATGGCATGGACAGGCTGTATTGCGAACTTACACCGACAAGCAAAAGGCTTTACGCAATGTCCTTGTGGCGTAAGGATTTCTCTGGCCGCGAGGAGCTCATGGAGGAAGGCACGGCAGTACTCGAGGACCTTGGACGTATGCTAGGCCGTCAGATGGCCCCGTTCAAGTACGAGGCCCCGGATTGGCCGTATTGGCCGTGCGGTTTTTGGAGTGGTCCAATACCAGATCTTTTTGTGGCGGATGAGAACCAATGGGCGACGTCGAAGAATGTATTTGCCGTGTCCAATACGCGAATCGGCGGCGTTTTTGTCAAGGTGAAGCTCGATGTTGTCTCGTTTGACCATTTCAAGCTTTCAATTGCAGTGAGGGATGATGCCTTGGCTGCCGAGGGCCGGGAGGAGTTTGAAGAAGATTTCAAGAAACACCATGATGGCAAGCCCTATAAAGAATGGTGCCGAGAGCAGGCGTTTAAGACCTCGCCAGAATATAAAAAGAACCTTACCAGAGCGTCGCTGCCTGATGACTTCAAGATCGCTGGCCATTTTCTGGGAGAGCAAATACCCCCTGCCGAATTCGCTAGGCAATTTGGGAAGAGTGTCTTTTACAATAGGGAAACCAACGTTCGGCTGCCTGAGAAATTCCTGGGGGTGTTCTCCAGGATCGGCGTCGCGACCAATTCCATTGGACAGGTCTCGAGGATTGTACTTGAATCGGACACGGTGGCGAGTGCCGAACGAGCTCTTGAGGAATACAAAGTGGCGCGAGAATTTTTGCTTTTGCATGGGATTGATGATTACTACGAGGAGTCCGTCTGTACGGCTCGGGAAATTCAGGATTTTTATGAACCCGAGGGGAATTGCTGGTCATGGAGCGATATGTGCGAATTAAAGTGGGTTGACAAAAGTCGAAGTGTTTGGATAGAGCTGGCGCTGCATGTCGCAAAAAAAGACGGAATGAAGATTTGTCTTGTTGCCAGGCAGGTTGCGCATGATTCGTGGACAGACTACCAATGGCGGCGTGGATTGGACAAGATACGGAATGGGAAGCCCAAGGAGCACTAACGACGCGCCCCTCAGACCAACCGGGGACAGTCCCCGGTTTTTAACCCAACCGAAGATTGTCCAGCGACAGGGTTCCGTCGTTAAACCGCTCGTTTCTGTAACTCATAACCGTTTCCTCGTTAAACTCCGCCCGGACGGCGAGGAAACGCCCTCGCCCGACAATCCGCACGGACGAGGAATATTTTCCCAAGTCTGCCAGACCCATGCCCTAAGCCTGCCTGACTTGCCACTCAAGTCTGCCAGACCCATGCCCTAAGCCTGCCTGACCCATGCCCTAAGCCTGCCTGACTTATGCCCTAAGCCTGCCTGACTTGCCACTCAAGCCTGCCTGACCCTGTATTTGCTTCTGGACATCATACTCGCGTGCGGGCGTTCCCATTTTTACCCGCGCTACTTGCGGCGATGGGAAAATATTTGATATAATGTGTGTGCAACGCCACTCAAGACAACTTAAACTTACAAAAAGGAGAAATGGCCATGGCATGCTCGTGCAGCAAGAAGTGCAAATGCAACTGCGAGTTCGTCGCCCCGATGAGCGCGCTCTGGGAAGTGTATGACGGAATCGGCGCAAAGGCCGATGTCGTCGCGGTAGCGTGGGAGCGCGAGGACGGCAAGGTGTTCCGCTACGATCTGCCGATTCCCCAGAGGCTCGACCCGCAGGCTGCGAAGCAGGTAAGCTACGTGGTCGACCGCATCGCCAAGTTCATCGTGTGGTCGGCCGGCGGCTGGAAACTCTATCTCGCCGGTCCCGACGCCGTCGTGCAGCCCGTGGCGAAGGCCTATACGAAGAAGGGCGCGCGCAAGTTCGACTACGACTTCTTCACCTCCATCTACGGCCGGCCGGTCGAGACGGTCGTCGTGCCTCTCAAGAAGATGCCCGAGACGACCGAGAAGCCGGCGCTTGTGAAGACCGTCGCCGACGGCTGCCGCATCGGTTTCGACCTCGGCGCGAGCGACTTCAAGATATCCGCCCTCAACAACGGCAAGGTCGTATTCTCCAAGGAGTTCCCGTGGGATCCGAGGAACAACGCCGACCCCGAATACCACTATTCCAAGCTCACCGCCGGTCTCAAGGAGGCCGCCGCCTCTCTGCCGCGCGTAGACGCCATCGGCGGCTCGACGGCCGGGACGCTCGTCGGCCAGAAGATGGGTATCGCGAGCCTCTTCCGCGCTATCAAGGAGAAGAACCCCTCCAAGTTCGAGCAGGCCCAGAACATGTTCTTCCGCATCGAGAAGGACTGGGGCGTTCCGTTCGCGATCTACAACGACGGCGACGTAACCGCGCTCGCCGGCATGATCACGATGAACAAGAAGGGCATCCTCGGCGTCGCGATGGGCTCCAGCGAGGCCGTCGGCTACGTCGACATGAAGGGCCGCATGACCGGCCGCATCAGCGAGCTGGCGTTCGCGCCTGTCGACTTCAACCCCGCCGCGCCGAAGGACGAGTGGTCGGGCGACGCCGGCGTCGGCGCGATGGCGTTTTCGCAGCAGGCCGTCAACTGGCTCGCCGAGAAGCACGGCTTCAAGTTCCCGAAGGACATGAAGCTTCCCGAGCGCCTCAAGGTCGTGCAGGCCGCGATGGAGAAGGGCGATGAAAAGGCTCTCAAGGTCTACATACAGATCGGCCGCTTCCTCGCGCACGCGATACCGTGGTACAACGAGTTCTACGACTACGAGAACATGATGATCCTCGGGCGCGTGACCTCGGGACTCGGCGGCGAGGTGATCCTCGAGACCGCGAAGGCGATGCTCAAGGACGTCTATCCCGAGTGGGCCGAGAAGATCGACATCTTCATGCCCGACGAGAAGGCTCGCCGCCTCGGGCAGTCGGTCGCGGCCGCGCAGATCCCCGTGATCAAGTCCGCCAGGAAGCCGGCAAAGAAGGCGAAGTGACATGAGCGCCCGCGAATACACCAGGGAGCAGCTCGACGCGGCTCTCGCGTCGATGGGCGTGACCGGTCAGACGGACGTCGCCCGCTACGGCTCGGGCCACATAAACGACACGTTCAAGGTCGAGACGAAGTCGGGCGTGCGCTACATCCTGCAGCGCGTCAACACTGACATCTTCCCGCCGGACATGCTGAAGTCCAACGTGCTGCGCGTCACCGAGCACCTCGCGAAGAAAGGCATAAAGTCTCTTGTCGTCAAGGGCTATGAGAACCCGTGGCGCCTTTACGAGTTTCTCGAGGGCTACACTTCGACAGACCTCGTGACGAACCCGGCGCAGGCCGAGCTCGTCGCGGGAGCGTTCGCGAAGTTCCAGAACGACCTTGCAGACCTGCCTGCGCCGCGTCTCGGCGAGATAATCCCGAAGTTCCACAACACGGTCGACCGCCTGCGCCTCCTCGACGAGGCCGCGGCGGCGGACGTCAAGGGGCGCAAGGCCAAGGTCGCCGGGGAGCTCGCGTTCGTCGACGCGCGTCGCGAAGAGGCGGCGAAGATCGTGACGATGATGGAGCGCGGCGAAATACCCGAGCGCATCACCCACAACGACACCAAGATCAACAACGTGATGCTCGCGCCCGACGGCACGAACGTAGTGATCGACCTCGACACCACGATGCCGGGCTCGGCGCTATACGACTTCGGCGACATGGTGCGCACGTCGTCCGCCGCGGCCGCCGAGGACGAGAAGGATCTTTCGAAGGTCTACTCCAAGAAGGAGTACTTCGAGGCCCTCGTCAAGGGCTACCTCGCGCAGGCGAAGTTCCTCACCGACGCCGAGAAGGCGAATCTCGCGTTCTCTGGCCGTCTCATCACGCTTACGATCGGCATCCGCTTCCTTACCGACTACCTCGCGGGCGACACGTACTTCCGCACCGCATACGACGACCACAACCTCGTGCGCTGCCGCACGCAGTTCAAGATGGTCGAGTCGATGGAAGAGCAGAGCGCCGAATACGAAGCGATCGTCCGCAAGTATTCGTGAGAGGTGTTTGACATGGCTTGCTCCTCTTCAGGGAAAGCCGTCGCCATCGCCGCCGTCGTGCTGTGCTGCACGACGGCGGTTCTGCTTGCGGCGGATGCACCGGTATGCGCGGACGGCTCCTGCACTGCGCCGGCCTCTCCGGACGAGGCCGTGTTCGAGGTTCTTTCGCCGGTGCCCGAAACAGCCGTCGAACCTGTCGTGCAGCCGCCGCGGCTTAAGATGCTCGACGGCAAGACGATCGCGCTGGTCGGCGGCAGCTTCATGGCGTCGGTCACCCATTCCGAACTGAAGCGTCTAATCATTGCGGAGCATCCGACGGCGAAGGTGTATCTCCTCGGTGAGATAGGCGCCGCCGGGCCTTATCCGCGCCCCGGCGTGAAGCGCCGCGAGAAGGACGAGTTCCAGCGGCGTCTGGCCGAGCTCAAAGTGGACGCCGTCGTGTCGGGCAACGGAGGATGCGGGCTGTGCACGCCGAAGGAAACGGGATCGTGCATCGCGGCCGAGGTCGCAGGCGTCCCGTCGGTAATGATAGCCGGGCCGGGATTTGTGAAACAGGCCATGGCGACCGCGGCCGCGGCGGGCGTCTGCGAACTGCGGGTGGCCGAGTATCCCGGTTCGTTCGCTTCTCATACGCGCGAAGAGCTGATCGACAACACGCGCCGCGTTCTGTGGCCTGCGGTGAAGAAAGGTCTTCTGGAGCCGCTGGGCGCGGCGCCCGCACGCGCGGTCGCGCCTGCAACGGACGTCGTCGCGTCTGGAACATACGACGAGATTCAGCGGCTCTTCCTGGACTCCGGCTGGACGGACGGCCTTCCGGTGGCGCCGCCGACGGAAAAAGCCGTCTCGGAATTCCTCCGTTTTACGGATCTCCCGCCAGACCGGAATCTTGGGGCGATGCCTCCCGCGCATAGGGCTGTGACCGTGAGGCATGTCGCGGTGAACGGCGCGATGGCAGGCTGCCCGCCGGAATTCATGCCGCTCATGCTCGCGTTCGCCGAGGCGATGAAGAACGGCGACTTCCGCCGCACGCTGGCGTCGACGCACGGCTGGACGCCTTACTGCTGGCTCAACGGACCTGTCGCGCGGCAGCTCGGTTTCGACTGCGGGCAGGGGGAGATTTCAGCGCCGCGAAACGCCGCTCTCGGCCGCTTCATAGGGCTGGCGCTTCACAACCTCGCCGAGCTGCGGGTGAAGGAGAACCGTATGGGGACATTCGGATACTTGATGCCGTGGTGCCTTGTGGAAAACGACAAGGCCGCGTTGGACGCCGGCTGGAAGCCGTGGCACATGCAGCAGGGACACAATCTCAACGATTCAACGCTCACGGCGGCTTCGGCGATCAACTGGGGCAACAATCTCGTGCCGGCGACAAGCGACGCCGAGCGCATCAAGGATGTCGTCGCATGGGACGCCGTGGAGAAGCAGCAGATGGCGCTTGGCAGCGGCATGCCGCGTGTATACCGCGCGTTCCTGCTCACGCCCGACGTCGCGCGCGATCTCGCGAAGGTGTACAGGTCGAAGGACGACTTCGAATCGGCGCTGATCGAGGCGGCGCGCAATCCGCTCGGGGCGAGGGCGTTCGCCAACTACTGGGGAAATCCTGGAAGCGCTTTCGACCCGCAGAAGTGTCCGCTCGCGCGCCAGCAGGCCGCGATCGCGCGTGCCGAGGGAGCGGCGTCCACGCCGACGCCGCCATGGCTGGGATGGAGCGGACTGCCCGCCGTCGAGACGGTGCCGGTCATGCAGCGCGGGAAAAGCGCGTTTATTGTAACCGGCGATCCTGCGCGGAACAAGGAGCTGTGCCTTCCCGGCGGGGGTTTTGCCACGGTCAAGATAACGCTTCCGCGCGCCTGGGATGCGCTGATGGAGGAGAAGGGCTACGCGCCGCTCTCCGGTTTCACTCTCGCAAGCGACCTTGTGCCAGACGGACCGAGGGAGAAGGTTCGCGGCTATGACAGGCCCGGCGTTCGCGCGGATGCAGGCCGCAGGCGGCAGGGCCGGGATCGCAAGGGCGGGTTGACGGGGAGGGAGTAAAAGAGGTATAATTCACACTTGTACTTTTGGAGGAAAAGTAATGTCTGAAGACTTGCAGAGCCTGCTGGAGAAGATAAATCGCGACGGTGTCGAGAAAGCGAACGCCGCCGCGGAGGCCATTGTCGCCGCCGCCAAGGCGAAAGCGGCCGAAATAGTGAAGAACGCGAATGCCGAGGCTGCGGGCGTGAAGGCCGCCGCGGAGAAGGCCGCTGCCGACTATGCATCGCGCGCGGCGGAAACGGTGGCGCAGGCGGCGCGGGACACGATTCTCAAGATCGAAGCGTCGGTCACGTCAATGCTTGAAAAACTGCTCGCGAAGGATGTAGACAAGGCTCTGGCCGATGAGAAGAATGTCGCGGCGCTTGCATTCGAGGCGGTGAAAGGGCTTGTCGGCAAGGCCGACGTGGCGGTTCCGGCGAAACTCGCGCCAGCCCTCAAGGCGCAGCTCGCGTCGCAGCCGAATCTCACCGTCGTCACCGACGACTCGCTCGGAACGGGCTTTTCAGTGAAAGTCGACGGCGGACGCGTGGAGCACGCTTTCACGGGGTCTGTGATTGCGGAGGAGCTCGCCAGGCGTCTCCGCCCGGATCTCGCGAAACTTGTCAAGTAGTCGGGCGCGGTGCGGCAGATGACGGTTGACTACATAGTTTCTTCGCTGCCGGCGCTCGCTTTCGGAGCGCCCGCGCCGATGACGCGCGAGGCGTTCGACGAGGTCGCGGGCGATGCGGCCAAAGCCGCGCTCCGCGCATGGGGCGACCTTGAAACGCAGCTCAGGAACGCGCTGGCGGAGGCCCGCGGAGGCGGCGCGAAGCACCGGCGCGAGGCGAAAGGATGCTCGGTCTACTGGCGCAAGCGCGTCCTTGACTGTTTTACCGAGAAGGATGTCGCCAGGCGTGACGAACTGCTGGACAAGGTCTGGTGGGACGCCGCGGGCGAGCTTCAGAAACCGTCCGACCCGCTCGGGACCGGCGCGCTGGCCGCCTATTCAATACGTCTTGACATAGCCATCAGGCGGTCGAAGATATCGAAAGATGCGGGGAACGAGGCCTTTGACGGGCTGGTCGCCGCAACGAAGATGACATTCTAGGGGAGTTCTCATGACAACAACAGGAAAGATCGCAGCCGTAAACGGGAACATGATAACCGTCGTCTTCGACGGGGCCGTCGCGCAGAACGAGGTTGGATACGCCGTGCTGGGCGACAAGCGCCTCATGGCCGAGATCGTGCGCGTGCGCGGCACGCGGTGCGACATGCAGGTGTTCGACGCGACGACCGATCTCATGGTCGGCGACAAGGTGGAGTTCACGGGCGAGCTGCTCGCCGCGGAACTCGGGCCCGGCATGCTGGCGCAGGTCTACGACGGGTTGCAGAACCCGCTGGCCGATCTGGCGAAGGAGGCGGCGAAGATTTCGAAGGACGCCGGATTTTTCCTCCAGCGCGGAATGTATCTGCCCGGTCTGCCGCGCGACAGGAAGTGGGACTGGCACCCGACGGCCAAGATCGGCGACCGCGTGACGGCCGGCGACTATCTCGGCTGGGTTACCGAAGGCATCTTCGACGAAAAGATCATGCCCGGCCACAAGATAATGGTTCCTTTCGCGTTCCGCGGCGTGTATACCGTCAAGGCGCTTGCGCCTGCCGGCGATTACACCGTCACGGAGGATATAGCGACGCTCACGGACGCGTCGGGCAGAGATGTGAAGGTCCAGATGATGCAGCGCTGGCCGGTCAAGGTGCCGATCAAATGCTTCACCGAGAGGCTTGAACCGACCGAGACGCTCGAGACCACGGTTCGCACTATCGACACGTTCTTCCCTGTCGCCGTAGGCGGCACATACTGCATCCCCGGACCGTTCGGCGCGGGCAAGACGGTTCTCCAGCAGACGACGGCGCGCTACGCCAAAGTCGATATCGTGATATCCGCCGCGTGCGGCGAGCGCGCGGGCGAGGTGGTCGAGACCTTGAAGGAGTTTCCCGAGATTGTCGACCCGAAGACGGGCCAGTCGCTCATGAAGCGGACGATCATAATCTGCAACACGTCGTCCATGCCTGTGGCGTCGCGCGAGGCTTCGGTGTACACGGCGGTTACGCTGGCGGAATACTTCCGTCAGATGGGGCTGAACGTTCTTGTTCTCGCCGACTCCACTTCGCGCTGGGCGCAGGCCATGCGCGAACTTTCGGGACGCCTTGAGGAGATTCCGGGCGAGGAGGCGTTCCCCGCCTACCTCGAAAGCCGCATAGCGGCGTTCTACGAGCGCGCGGGACGCGTCAAACTTAAAAACGGCGCGACGGGTTCGGTCACTATCGGCGGGACGGTGTCGCCGGCGGGCGGCAACTTCGACGAGCCGGTGACACAGGCGACGCTCAAGGTCGTCGGCGGCTTCCACGGACTGAGCCGTGCGAGGTCCGACGCGCGCAGATATCCGGCGATCGATCCTCTGGACAGCTGGAGCCACTACAATTCCGTCATAGAGCAGGACCGCGTCGAAAGGGCTCGCGCCATACTGCGCAAGGGCAATGAAGTCGGCCAGATGATGAAGGTCGTCGGCGAAGAGGGCACGAGCCTTGCGGACTTCACGACATATCTCAAGGCGGAATTCCTCGATGCTGTATATCTGCAGCAGAATGCCTTCAGCGATTCCGATGCGACGACGCCTGTCGAGCGCCAGAGGATAATGTTCAACGTGGTCGAGAAGGCGCTTTCGAGCGAGTACGCATTCGCCGAGAAGGCCGAGACGCGCAAGTTCTTCATGGATCTGCAGCAGACGTTCATCGACTGGAACGACAAGCCGTTCGGGTCCGAGGAGTTCAAAGCCCTCGAAGCTGCGCTCGAGAAGAAGATAGTGGAGGCTTCCAATGTTTAACAACAAGGTGTATCACAAGATTGACGCTCTTTCGGGATCGGTGGCGACTCTTCGCGCCGAGGGGGTGAAGTACAACGAGATAGCCGAGATAGAATCCCGCGCGGGAACGTCGCTCGCGCAGGTGATCAAGCTCGACGGACCGAACGTGACGCTCCAGATATTCGCGGGCGCGAGAGGCGTCGACACGGCGGCGAAGGTCCGCTTTCTCGGCGAGACGATGAAGGTTCCTTTCTCGGACGCCCTGCTCGGGCGCGCGTTCACCGGTTCGGGTGTGCCGCGTGACGGAGGCCCGGCGATAACCGACGATCCGTCGCCGATCGGCCAGCCGTCGGTGAATCCGGCGAAGCGCATCATGCCGAACCGCATGGTGAAGACCAACATCCCGATGATCGACCTGTTCAACTCGCTCGTGATCTCGCAGAAGCTGCCGATCTTCGCGAAGGCCGGCGAGCCTTACAACGAGCTGCTCGCGCGAATCGCGCTCCAGGCCGACTCCGACGTTATCGTGATCGGCGGCATGGGGCTCAAATATGACGAATACCTCAAGTTCCGCTCTACGCTCGACAAGTCCGGCGCGCTCGCGAAAACCGTCATGTTCGTCCACACCGCGGCCGACCCGACGGTGGAGTGCGTGCTTGTGCCGGATGTCTCGCTCGCCGTGGCCGAAAAGTTCGCTCTTCAGGGCAAGGACGTTCTCGTGCTTCTCACCGACATGACCTCCTTCGCCGACGCGATGAAGGAGATCGCCATCACCATGGAGCAGATACCCTCCAACCGCGGCTATCCCGGCGACCTCTATTCGCAGCTCGCGGCGCGTTACGAAAAGGCCGTGGACTTCGACGGCGCCGGCTCGATAACGATTCTCGCCGTGACGACGATGCCGGGCGACGACGTCACCCACCCCGTGCCGGACAACACAGGCTACATCACGGAAGGCCAGTTCTATCTGCGCAACGGGAGAATCGAACCGTTCGGCTCGCTGTCGCGACTCAAGCAGCAGGTGAACAAAGGCGTGGACAAGTTCGTCGATGTCGACGGCAAGAGGGTCAACGTCAACAAGACGCGCGAAGATCACCGCACTATCATGGACGCCATGATCAAACTCTACGCGCAGTACAAGGAGACGATAGAAAAGCAGTCGATGGGCTTCAGGATGTCCGACTGGGACAAGAAACTCCTCAAGTACGGTGCGATGTTCGAGGAGAAGATGATGGATCTTTCCGTCAATATCGACCTCATCGACGCGCTCGACCTCGGCTGGCAGATCCTTGCCGACTGCTTCGACCGCTCGGAGGTGGGCATACCCTCGAAACTAAGCGACAGGTTCTGGCCGAAGGCCAAGTCGCAGGAATGATTTTCGGATACTGAAAGGCAACAGATGAAAAGACCAGACGTGAACAAGGTTCTGATCATTGGATCGGGACCTATAGTCATCGGCCAGGCCTGCGAGTTCGACTACTCGGGCACCCAGGCCTGCAAGGCGCTTCGCGCGTGCGGATACAAGGTGGTCCTCGTGAACTCCAATCCGGCGACAATAATGACGGACCCTGTGATGGCGGATGCAACCTACATCGAGCCGTTGAACGAGGCGCGGCTTGAGCAGATAATCGCGAAAGAGAGGCCCGATGCCATACTTCCGAACCTGGGAGGGCAGACGGGCCTCAATCTTTCAATGGAACTTGCCAAGAAGGGTGTCCTCGACAAGTACGGCGTCAAGGTGATCGGCGTCAATCTCGGCGCGATCGAGCGCGGCGAGGACCGCGAGATTTTCAAGGAGACGATGCAGAAGCTCGGCATCGAGACGCCGAAATCAGGCATCGTCCATTCGGTTGAAGCGGCGCTCAACCTCGTGCACGACACGATCGGCTATCCTGTGGTCGTGCGCCCGGCTTACACCATGGGCGGCGCAGGCGGAGGCTTCTGCTACAACGACGAAGAGCTGCGCACGATATGCGCGCGCGGGCTTGACGCGTCGCTCACCCACCAGTGCCTCATCGAGGAATCGATCCTCAACTGGGAGGAGCTTGAGGTAGAAGTGGTCCGCGACGCCAAGAACCAGATGATCGCGGTCTGTTTCATAGAGAACATCGACGCGGTAGGCGTGCATACCGGCGACAGCTTCTGCGCGGCGCCTTTTCTCACCATATCCAAGGACCTCGAGGAGCGCCTCAAACGTGACGCGTTCAAGATCGTCGAGGCGATCGGCGTCATCGGCGGCACGAACGTCCAGTTCGCCCATGATCCGAAAACGGGGCGCGTCGTCATCATCGAGATCAACCCGAGAACGTCGCGTTCGTCGGCGCTCGCGTCGAAGGCGACGGGTTTCCCGATAGCGCTCGTCTCGGCGAAGCTCGCCGCAGGCATGACGATGGACGAGATCCCCTACTGGCGCGACGGAACGCTTGAAAAGTACACGCCAGACGGCGACTACGTGGTTCTCAAATTCGCCCGCTGGGCGTTTGAGAAGTTCCGCGCGGTGGAGGACAAGCTCGGCACGCAGATGAAAGCCGTCGGCGAGGTGATGTCCATCGGCAAGACCTACAAGGAGGCGTTCCAGAAGGCGATCCGCGCGCTCGAACGCGGCCGTGCGGGGCTTGGATTCGCGAAGAACTTCAACGAGCTTTCGCTGGACGAGCTTCTGAAGCTTCTGTCGGTGCCGAACTCCGAGCGCCATTTCCAGATGTACGAGGCGTTGAGGAAGGGCGCGACGAACGAGCAGATATTCGAACGCACCGGCGTGAAGGGCTACTTCGTGGATCAGATGCGCGAGCTCGTCGAAGAGGAAGAGGAGCTTCTGAAGTGCAAAGGCTCGGTGCCGCCAGACGGCCTTCTCGTCAAGGCGAAGAAGGACGGCTTCAGCGACAAGTATCTCTCGCAGATTCTCGGCGTGCCTGAAAAGGACATCCGCGCCCGGCGCAACGCGCTCGGCTGCAGAGAGCGCTGGTTCGCGGTTCCCGTTTCGGGCGTCGAAAACCAGGCATACTACTATTCGACATACAACGATCCGAAGCCCGGCCACGCCGCGTTCGGCGAAGCGAAGGTGTCGGCCAACCAGAAGAAGGTCATGATCCTCGGCGGCGGGCCGAACCGCATCGGGCAGGGAATCGAGTTCGACTACTGCTGCTGCCATGCGGCGATGGCGATGCGCAAGATGGGCTACGAGACGATCATCGTCAACTGCAACCCCGAAACCGTGTCGACCGACTACGATACGTCCGATAAACTTTATTTCGAGCCGGTGACAGTCGAGGACGTGCTGCAGATATATGAGGCCGAGAAGCCTATGGGCATCATCGTGCAGTTCGGCGGCCAGACGCCGCTCAACATCGCGCGCGGGTTGCAGGAGGCCGGCTGCAGGATTCTGGGAACGTCGGTGGACTCTATCGACGACGCCGAGGATCGCGATCTGTTCCACTCCATCATGGACCGGCTTGGGATCCCCATGCCTGAATCTATGATGGCGAGCGACATCGACGGTGCGCTCAAGTGCGTCGAGAAGCTGGGATATCCTATAATCATCCGTCCCTCGTTCGTCCTCGGAGGGCGCGGCATGGAGGTCATCTACGACGAATCGGCCCTGCGCGAGTATGTCGCCAAGGCCGTTGGCGTAACGCCAGACCGTCCGCTCTACCTCGACCGATTCCTGCATCACGCGCTGGAGTGCGAGGCGGACGCGCTATCCGACGGAAAGGACATCTTCATACCTGCGATCATGCAGCACGTCGAGCTCGCGGGCATACATTCGGGCGACTCGGCCTGCGTGCTGCCGCCGATTTCGATCAGCGAGAAGAACAAAGAGACGATTCTCGACTACACGCGCCGCATTGCCGCCGAACTGAAGGTGGTCGGGCTGATGAACATGCAGTTCGCGATCGAGGATGACAAGGTATATGTCATCGAGGCGAATCCCCGCGCAAGCCGCACGGTGCCGCTCGTCTCAAAGGTTGCCGGCGTGCAGATGGCCGGAATCGCGACGCATCTCATGCTCGGCGACACCGTCAAGTCGATGGGCCTCGACAAGAGGCACGTCGTGCCGTATTACGGCGTGAAAGAGGCGGTTCTGCCCTTCGACAAATTCCCGGAGGTGGATCCCGTGCTCGGGCCCGAGATGCGCTCCACCGGCGAGGTGCTGGGACTTGCTGACAACTTCGGTCTTGCGTATTTCAAGTCGCAGGAGGCCGCAGGCGCCCCGCTGCCGACGAAACCCGGCAAGGTTCTCGTGTCGCTCACGGAGAAATCCGCCGACATAGAGGCCGCCGTAAAGAAGCTCGTGGATCTCGGCTTCACGATTCTTGCGACAGAAGGCACGGCCGCATGGCTCAGGGATCTCGGCATCCCGGCATATGCAGTCGCGAAAATCGGCGAAGGCCGCCCCGACTGTCTCGACGTCATCAAGAACCGCGAGGTCTCGGTGGTGATCAACACGCCGTCGGTCAAGGCCAACTCAATGGAACACCTCGGCCGCATCCGCAAAGCCTGTATCAAGTACAAGGTTCCATACCTTACCACGATCGCCGCAGCGTATGCCGCGGCGGAGGGCATCGCCGCCGCCATGAGCGGGAAGGGCGATGTGCGCAGCCTCCAGAGCTACCACGCTTCGATCGCGTAGGCCGATGGGTTCCGGGCGGATCATAATGGACTCGCGCGTAGCGCACGTGCGGGAGCTCAAGGCGGAAGTCTCGCGTCTCCGCGCGGAGAACACCGCGTTGCGCGCCGAGAACGAAGAGCTCTCGCACCATCTTGATCTCGCGATTCTGGCGGCCGAAGATCTGCGAGAGCTGCCGCCGGGCGGAAAGCTTGTCGTCGTGGACGGCTGGAACCTGGTGCTCGGAGCGGGGAGCGAGGCGAGGAGTCCGTCCGATCTGGTCGCACTTGCAAAGCGCCACCTCGACGGAAACCCGCAGGACTTCGTATGGCTCGTTTTTGACGGGCCGCGCGAGAACTCGCGTGTCGAAGGTCGCGTTCGGGTTTCCTATACGGGAGGTGCAGGTCTTCACCGCGCAGACAGATTTATATGCGACTTTGTGCGCATGGCCCGTTTCAGAGGCGACGTTTCGAAGATTGTCGTACAGACGCGCGACAAGGATTTCGCCAGAGAAATCGCGCGGCTTTCAGGTGTCTGCGGCGGGTTGTGCGAGACCGGTTCGTCGTGTCCGGAACTAAACGCAAGTTCTGGAAGTAAACGCAAGCTTATCCGATAACTTCTGGCAAATCCCTTTGTCGCTGCGTGCGGAAGCCCGCCTCGGTCACCGCTCCGACTCCGCCCTTCGGGCTTTCGTCGCTCTTCACATGCCCGAGTCTACTTTTGGCATAGCGCGCGGGAAGCATTTATGGTATAATTTGCGCTTCAAAGGGTTTTAAGGCTATGACACTTGCAGAACTAGAAAAGGCGAAGGCTGAGAGCCTTGCGGAAATTGCGGCGGCGGCAGATGCGGCCGCGGTCGAGGCGCTTCGCGTCAGATACATCGGGCGCAACGGCTCCATACCTGCGCTCATCAAGGCGATGAAGGACGTCCCGAAAGAGGAGCGCCCTGCGTTCGGCAAGGCGGTGCAGGCGTGGCGCGCCGAAG
>OCTX011964065.1_pt1 | contig 15512 bp, 12 predicted proteins | sample 1539691 | NCBI WGS metagenome assembly OCTX01 (sample SAMN02144231, study PRJEB22623) | gut metagenome | biome: sheep rumen | host: Ovis aries | place: New Zealand | reverse complement strand
GACTATGAGAAAATGTACGTTATACGTCCGCAGTTTTTTATCCCTATGATAACCATACTGCGTAATGCCGCCATGAATTCAATGGAGTACAAACGTCAGCTTGCTGAGATAAAGAATCAGGAGATAGATATAACCCGTTTTGAAGAGCGTATCGAGGACTTCAAAACTGCGTTCTCCAAAAACTATACCCTTGCCGGTAAGCAGTTCAACAATGCTATTGAGGAAATCGACAAGACTATCGATCATCTAAATAAAGTCAAAGAGAATCTGCAAAAGTCGCTTAACAATCTCCGTCTCGCAAATGATAAGGCTCAGAATCAGCTTACTATAAAATCGCTTGCTAAGGACAACCCTACTATGCTTAATATGTTCAATGAGCTTGAAGAGAAATAGTGAGAGTTTGTTTTTCTAAGCGTGATTTATTCTCCTCATCTCCTTCAAATGGGTATAAGAAAACCGCCTTGTTATGGGCGGTTTAGCAAGCATAAACATATTCATTAGGAAAACTGTTTTCCTTTATAAATCTAAAAATAAGAGTTACGGTATGACCTGTTGAAGTACAGAATTTTTTGATAGGCGAAATTTTATAATATTTAAACACAACGTTATCTGTGTTATTAATCTCAACAGTAACAGTACCTATCATGTTGTCTTTGTCTTTTCCATATTCATACGTAACAAACCCGTTTTCATTAGATATCAGCTTAACATATGTCATCATAACGAAAACCTCCTTACTTTAGTAATTCTGGATTAAGATTATCATTGTCATTTAATAAGTCCACTGCCGTCTGCCAATCGTATTTTTGGTTTGAAAACGCATGAGCTTTTTCATAAGTACATCCAGTTTTTTTCATATACTTCAACTCACGCAACTCATGTTTTAAGAGCAAGATATCTGTATCAGTAGCACGATTTTCCATCATTCTTTGCCAAGCAAGTGCTTGGTCTATATTAGCTTCAAATTTTCTTACAGAACCATTGTCGAATAGGTGTTCTTCTTCCATTATATGCTTTTTTATTAAAAGAACATCTTCATATTTGAATCCTGTGTTTTTTGAGATAAGGCTTACATCATCTTTTCCATTACGAACACGAGCGTCATAAAATGCTTGTGCCTGTTTTTCAAATTCTGTGGCTTTAAGAAAATTATTATCGTTAATCTTGCCACCTGTTTCGATTATCTTTCCACCTGTACTTATTATACCACTTTCACCGGATTTGTCAACAGATGAATTATGAACATTGACCGGATTTCGTGACAACAGCTCCTTCCGCTCCTCAGCCGTGACTTTATCCGTGACCTTAGCACCCACAGGCGGAACTCACTATTTTGCACCGCAGATTAAAAGAAATCGTGTCATCATATTGACAATATAACTTGTTTTGTGACAAAATGATATCTTGACTAATTGACATTTTTAGTTTATAATATAAAAAGTGAATTTCCAGTATACGGAAATTCGCTATATATCAGGAATACAAAAGCTTACTCCTGAAAAAATAATATTATAAAGGCGATCATTAAATAATGAAGTATAAACTAAGGACCGACAGAGTATTTTTAGTTGTATTGATCCTTATTGCGGCGATCATGCTTTGTCGATGCGTAAAGAGTTCCCATTCATCAGGCGAGAGCAAAAGTACAAAAGTGCAAAAGATAGTAACATCCGAAACTACGACTGCTTTGGTGACAGTAAGTCCCATAATGACCACGACGTCTGTCACGACATTTGCAAAGGTAGATTCTCCGACTTGTGAAGCTGCTGCTTTGTACTGTGTTGAGGACAAACAGATATTATACAGTGATAACATTAATAAAAGAGTGTCTCCGGCAAGCCTTACTAAATTGCTGACTGCTTCAACAGCATTGAAGTATGTCAGAAGCAATGACATATGCACAGTTGGCTCGGAGCAAAGTATGGTGCAGCCGTATTCAAGTCTGTGCGGACTTGAACTGTATGATACACTTTCAATGCACGATCTTATAACAGGTCTGCTGATGTCGTCCGGTAACGATGCTGCATATGCGATAGCAGCTTCAACAGCATATTCGTTGAATAATTCTGATATGACCGACTATGAGGCTGTTGACTATTTTGTTGACCTAATGAATAAAACAGCCGCTGATATAGGCATGACAGAAAGTCATTTTACAACTCCGGACGGTTGGGACGATTCCGGACAATATGTAACTGCGGCTGATCTTATCAAACTTGCAGAATATGCGTTGTCTGTCAATGAAATCAAAAAAATAGTCGGCACTGCACAGACTACTGCTTATACATCTGAGGGAAAGGCTTTTAACTGGACCAATTCAAATCTTTTTCTCGATGTCAACAGCGAATACTACTCAAGCAATGTTTTCGGAATGAAAACCGGTACTACACTTTACGCAGGATATTCGCTTATCACTGCTTTTGAATCACATGGAAAGACCTATATTTCTGTTGTTGCAGGATGTCAGTCCGACGAAGGAAGATATGAACTATCTCAAAAACTTATTGATTATGTAAAATAAATAAAGCTGTATATTTACATGGAGATGTGGATATACAGCTTTTTATATTTATTGTGATACTAAATAAAAAAGTCCTCAATAAATGAGGACTTAAACATGGTCGAGGTGACAGGATTCGAACCTGCGGCCCCTACGTCCCGAACGTAGTACTCTACCAAACTGAGCCACACCTCGACAGCTTTATTATTATACACCATATTTAAAAAAAAGTCAATAGCTGAGGCAGAGCAGAGAATTATTTTTATTTTTTACTCAAAAGTATGTATTGAAAAAACAGGTATTTTAGATATTGACAATCATCTGACAAAGTTATATAATTATGAGTGTTGAACGGAGGTAATAAAATGGCGGTTATTTTTTTTGATATCGACGGAACTCTTGTAACTGAGGATGAAAGAGCGATAATACCTGAAAGTACCAGAGCTGCTATAGCTGAGACAAGACGCAGAGGAAATCTGACTTTTGTTAACAGTGGAAGGACAGCATTCAATATAAGCTCAGAGGTCAAGGAGCTTGGTTTTGACGGATATTTATGTGGATGCGGAACACATATAGAGTATAACGGAGAAGTGATTTTTTCAAGTACACTGGAACAGTCATTTTGCCGTAAGGTAGCTGAAATAGTAAGAAAGTGCAATATCACACCGGTATACGAGCATAGGGACGGTTATTTCTTTGATGAAGAAGCTGTGATGACAGAGGGACTTCGTTATTTTATGGAAGTATTTGTAAACAGCGGTATAGATATATCAGGACGAGTTGAGGACGATGACTTTGTGTTTGATAAGTTTGTAGTCTGGGTGAACGATAAGACTGATTTTGAGATGTTTAAACGAGAGATAAGTCCGTACTTTGAGATAATAGACCGAGGCGGAGGATTCTATGAGAATGTACCTCATGGATACTCTAAGGCTACAGCGATAGAGAAGATACTGAAAAAGCTCAATATTCCAATAGATGAGGCATATGCGATAGGGGACAGTATGAATGATCTGCCGATGCTGCAAGCAGTTCCGAACAGTATAGCAATGGGCGGAGCTGAGAAAATATATCCTTATGTTTCATACATTACAACTCCGATTGAAGAAGACGGAATAGCAAATGCACTTAAACATTTTGGACTGATTTAATTTTTCAAAAAATAGGGGGGATGCGACAATTGAAGAAAATAAGTAAAGGAGCAGCAGTAGTATTTATAGTAATTGCAATAATAGCTGCTATTGTAATTAAGCACAATTCGCATCCACCAAAGCTGCATGACATTACATTAGTCCGTGTGGAATATAATCAAAGAATCGCAAAGCAGCTCTCATTAAGACCTCAAATTGAAATAGAAGATGATGAACAAATCGAAAAACTTGTGGACTGCTTTAATGCAAGATCATCTTACGAGACAGGCTGTGATTGTCCTTCACACGACATAATTATACATTTTATCTCAGATAAAAAAGAGTATACATATAACATTGGTATTACCGGAGATGTGCGAATACAGTACTCTGAAAATCCGGATAATGATATAGTCGGGATCGATATTGATAGAATTATAGAGATATTAAAGCAGGTTCCGGGGAATGAAAATCTAAAATATCCAATAGAGTGATTTGATTACCGAGACATTTTTTGTTTCAGTACTTTCTTTTATATATATTATATATAACCTCATATAAAAAAACGACCCGAAGCACTTTAAGTGCTTCGGGTTTTTAGATTTATTGCTTATTTAGCATCCTTAGGATCAAGTGATTTTACTACCTTGATAAGGAACATCTGTATCTGGAGAGCATCTCTGTTGGTGATGCCGCTTGTTCCGTTTTCATAAACGTCAGCATTGTAGCTTCCGTCAGTAGTTAAGTGATTCTTATCTGTACCATTCTCGCCGAACTCATCAGAATTAGCAAGTGACTGCATTATAAGAACAGAGTCGTTCATCTTAACGTCACCGCTGCAGTTAGCATCGCCCCAAACAACATTCTTTGGAGCCGGCTCAGCCTTGACATCATCAGGAGTTGTACCGTCAGGCTCAACACCCCAAACGAGCTTGTTATCAGCGTAGAGAGTGATTCTGTCTGTTATAGCAGCTGCTTCGTTGTCATCAGCGAATGAAACGAGGTCATTGTAGCTGTAGTCGTTCTTTGAATCCCACTTAGGATAGATATTCTTTTCAGGATCCATTTTAGTAGTAAGAGCGAACTGGTAAACACGGCTGCCGTAGAAGTCGCAGTCTTTCCACTGAACGTCGATGTAGTAAGTACCCTTATCATCGTACTTGAAAGGACCTGTGAATTTAGCTTCGTTTTTACCGTCTGAATAGCTCTTTTCCTGATCGTAGTCGATACGAGGAACGATATAGTCGATGCCGTATCCCTGTTCTTCGAGCTCAGAGATATTGAAGTAATATCTTGCTCTGATGTCGCTTTCAAACTTTGGAGGATCGATAGTTCTGTTGTAAACAACTAATTTAAGCTGAACGCTGCTGTCCTGTTCCTGATTCTTACCGCCTGCAACGTAGAGACCTACTGGGAGCGGATTGCCGTCTTTATCAACCTGATCGAAACCATTCTTAGCATTCTTGGACATATCGAAGTCAGGGATGATATGGTTTTCCTTTTCGAGCTCCTTGCCCTTAGCACCGTAGAAGTAGTAGAGACCAGCGAGGTCGCCGCAGAAAGCAGCATTGTAGTCGTCAGTAACTTCGTTGTAGATATACTCCTTAGTTTCATCGAGGTGGTAGTCGTTGAGGTCAGGACCGCCGACGAGAGCACCCCAGAGAGTGTGTACCTGTGCTATAGGGTCATCCATGCTCTGCTTAGCTGAGCAGTGAGATGAACGGTGGTGTGGGAGAGTAGCATAGCTGTTCTCGTAACCAACTTCGTAAGAATAGCCCATTGGGTTATCGCCGAGGATGTATTCCATCTGATCCTTAGCCCATCTTGCGAACTTGAGGTCGCCTGTTTCCTTAGCATAAACCATAGCCTGAAGACCGGCAGCAGTATTATAACGAGCACTACCGTAACCGGCAACAACAGCCCAGCCGTTAGGTGACTTAGCGATATAGTTACCCGGCTTTTCTTCAAGGTCAGGGATCTTATCGTAAGTGAAAGGCATATTCCAGAGGAAGTCATCCATACCGAAGTACTTATGACCAGTAACTTCAGTGAACTGCTTTCTCATAGGCTTAACTTTAGTTACATTGCCCTTTTCATCTTTCTGTTCGATAGCAGCACCGGCTTCAACAGCAGCAGCAGTCTCTGGGCTTACACCTGACCAGAATTCGAGGTTCCAGTTGAAGATATACCAGTCACGAGCAGTATTTGTAACAGGAGCGAGCTTAGCGAAAACGCCGCCCCATACAGTATCCCAGCAGTGAACCCAGATGTTCTGCCAGCAGTTACCTGTATCAGTCATGATACGCTTGAGGTAGCCAACGTAAGGATAAGCACCCTTATCGTTAGGAGCAGACTCATCTACAGCGATGATGTGATCGATATAGTCATAATTTTCTGTACAGTAGTAGAGCCATACAGCAGCCCATGAGAGCTCATCATAGTCATAGCTTGAAGTATAGAAACCGCCGTCGTAGCCGAGGCTGAGGCAGTTAGGGGTCGTACCCGGAGTCCATGTCTCCATATGAGTTTCTCTTGCGAACTCATAGAGAGCCTTTGCGTATTTGAGGCACTTTTCAGCATAAGCCTTATCAGTGTCCTTGAAGTTGAGGTAGTTTACAGCAAGAGAAGCTGCTGCACCGGCACACTGGTCGGAAGCAGGCATTTCAGTTGTAGCGAAGTACGCAGGACGCTTAACACCGCATGAAGAGGAAGCTACTACAGTGCCGTCGACCTGAAGCTCAGGAGGGCACCAGTAGTTATGGTCGTTATTACCTTCGCCGACCTGATAACAGTAAGCAACAACTTTTCCGTCATCATCGAGGAAAGTAGCCTTCATGAAGTAGTCGTTTATCCAGCGGAGCTCATCCTCAACGTGTTTATCGAGACCGAGTTCTTTATAAGCTTCCGGGAATTCGTAATAACCCCAACCAAGAGTTGAAGCAGAGTAACTTCCCGGAAGACCGAACTTAACGTGGTCTCCGGCATCGTGCCAGCCGCCGGTAAGGTCGAGAGTACCATTACCGTCAGGATCGAGATATTTTTTATTTGCATCGATGAACTTCTGGGACATATTTACGCCGACGTAAAGAGAGGGATCTGTAGAACCGTCCTCAGGCTTAGCTTTACCGCTGTCTCCTGTACCGGTACCCTGACCGTCACCGAGCTCTTCGTCAGTTTTACCTTTATTGACTTTTGGCATAGGATTCATCGGCTGAAGAGTGATCTCTGCGTCTTTAATGTGGCAATCGCCTCTCCATGAGTAGTAGCCGTCTTCAGCGACTTCATCACCGCATTTATTGGCATCATAGAAACAGAGGGCGAGCTGAAGAGCCTCAGCAAAGTTATCGTAGTTGTTTGGATTCTCAGGGTCTACATATGCAGCATTACCTGTAGCTGGTATACAGTTAGTCACGAGCATAGCGGCTGTAGACAGAGCTGCAACAGTTTTTTTGAAAAATCCCGTCTTATTCATTCAGATACTGTCCTTTCCCGGTTTATTTTTTGGATTTAGATTTATCGGCAAGACGTTTAAAGACCATTTCGTAACCGTCATTACCGTCTTTGAGGGAACGGTTGACACGGCTTATAGTAGCAGTGCTTGCACCGGTTTCGGTGACGATGCTGTTATAGACTCTATGCTCGTCGAGCAATTTAGCGACCTGAAGTCTCTGGGCGAAAGCTTTCAGTTCGATGCTTGTGCAGAGGTCATCAAAGAATTTATAGCAGTCATCAACATTTTCGAGAGTAAGGATAGCCTCAAAGAGGAGATCCATACTTTCTGATCTAATCTTGTCGATCATAGTAATACTCCAATCTGCCGTAAGGCGTAAAGTTAAACGATTTCATACTTTACATTTTAACACATTATCTCGCAAAAGTAAAGTAGTTTTGGGGACAAAAATTAAAATGTTATGATCGGTATACAACTATACACCTATGAGTATATGATAACATAATATAAACAAAAAGTAAAGAATTTTTTGTAAAGTTCGCAAAAATTGGCTGATATCCACAAATCTGAGCAAAAAATGTATTGAGTTTGGTTAAAGGAAAGTTAAAATAATACTTAAATCATGTAAATATGCCAGCATATTACCACTTGCAATTTATATAAGTTTATAGTATAATGGTATTACCGAGTTTGTCGGTAGTGAAAGGATAAATAAGATAACGATAGAAATGTGGTGAAGTAAATGGAACAAACCATTAAAAGTGATAAAAATACAGAGACCGGAAATGTTTTTTATACAATAGCAATGAGGGGACTCGTTGCATTTCCGAAAATGGTGATGCATTTTGATGTGTCCAGAGATAAATCCGTTAAAGCGATAGAACGTGCTCTCAAAGAGGACGGCAAGCTTTTTCTTGTAACACAGCATGAAGCTTACGTTGATGACCCTAAGTCCACTGACCTTTATAAAGTAGGCGTAGTTGCCGAGATAAAGCAGGTACTCAAACTGCCTGATAATATAATGAAAGTTCTTGTAGAGGGCGAGTACAAAGCGAATCTTGTGCGTCTGATAGACGACGGAGAAGCACTCAAAGCTGAGATAAAGAGAAGTCCTACATATTCAAGGGCGAAGTACGATGAGGTCGAGGCAGAAGCACTCATGCGTTCCGTAAAGGACGTATTTGAGCGTTATTCCTCATTCTTCCCGAAAATGCCAAAAGAGCTTCTTACCTCAGTAATGACACAGGATTCTCCGATAAAGCTGTTTGAGGCAGTCACATTCAACTGCAACCTCAATTACAGAGACAAGCAGACTCTTCTTGAAGAATCTAATATCATAAATAAGCTTTCAGTACTCTTTGCATGCCTCACATCAGAGGTCGAGATACTTGAACTTGAAAATCTCATCAATGAGCAGACTAAAAACAGTATCGACAAGGGACAAAAGGAGTTCTATCTCCGTGAACAGCTCAGAGTAATACAGGAGCAGCTCGGCGAAGACGACGGCGAAGAAGCTTTCGGCTACATAAATGACATTATGGAGCTGAAGCTTGATGAAAAGAGCAAGGAGAAGCTTCTTAAAGAAGCAGATAAGCTCACAAAACTGCCTCCGTCATCTCAGGAAGCTTTTGTTATAAAGAACTACCTTGATACTGTTCTTGACCTTCCTTGGGGCAAATATACAAAGGCAAAGCTTTCTATTGAGAAAGCAGAAGCAGTGCTTGAAAAAGATCATTATGGACTTAAAAAAGTCAAGGAGCGTATCCTTGAATTTCTCGCAGTTCATATGCTCAATCCTGAAATAAAGGGACAGATAATTTGTCTTGCAGGCCCTCCCGGTATCGGTAAAACATCCATTGCTAAGTCTATAGCAAAGGCTATGGGCAGGAAGTATGCGAGAGTCTCACTCGGTGGTGTGCGGGATGAAGCAGACATAAGAGGTCACAGAAAGACCTATGTCGGAGCTATGCCCGGACGTATAATTACTGCTTTGCAGCAGGCTGGCTCAGCTAATCCGCTCATACTTTTTGATGAGATAGATAAGCTTTGCAGCGATATAAAGGGTGACCCTTCATCTGCTATGCTCGAAGTCCTTGACAGTGAACAGAACAATGCTTTCAGAGATCACTTTATAGAAGTGCCTTTTGACCTCAGCAAGTGCGTATTCATAACAACAGCAAATAATATCTCAGCTATACCCGGACCTCTCCTCGACAGAATGGAAGTTATCGAACTTCCAAGCTATACAGCAGAGGAAAAGTTCCATATAGCTAAAGAACATCTTGTTCCTAAGCAGCTTAAAGAACATGGACTCAAAGCATCACAGCTCAAGATAGCTGACGAGACTTTGCATGATATTATTCAGTTCTATACTAAGGAAGCAGGTGTGCGTACTCTTGAAAGAAATATCGCATCACTTTGCAGAAAGTCGGCAAAGAAGATAGCTTCAGGAGAGGCTAAACGTATCACTATCAAGAGCAAAGATCTCCAGTCATACCTCGGTATCAAGAAGTATCTTGCAGATATATCATCGAGAAAAGATCAGGTCGGAGTTGTAAACGGACTTGCGTGGACATCTGTCGGCGGAGTTCTCATGCCGCTTGAAGTACTCGTGTTGAAGGGAACAGGTAAAATTGAAGTTACCGGTTCACTTGGAGATGTAATGAAGGAAAGTGCGAAGATAGCGGTCAGCTACGTAAGAAGCGTTGCCGACAAATACGGCATTGACCCTGATTTCTACAAGAACAATGACCTTCACATACACGCACCGGAGGGAGCAGTTCCTAAGGACGGTCCTTCTGCCGGAGTTACCATGACTACAGCACTCGTTTCCGCACTTTCCGGATTTCCGGTGCGTTCGGATGTAGCTATGACCGGTGAGATAACTCTCCACGGCAGAGTACTCCCTATAGGCGGTCTGAGAGAAAAGACAATGGCTGCATACAAAGCAGGCATCAAGACAGTCCTTATTCCGGTCGATAATAAGCCTGACCTCGATGAAGTCGACGATGTTGTAAAAGAAGCTATCGAGTTCATACCTGCTGACAAGCTGGAAACAGTACTCGATACTGCACTTATCAAAAAATAAAGAACGGGAGCTGATAAAATGAAGCTCAATTATAATAAAGCAGAATTTACTGCCGCTTACGGAAAATTTTCGCAGATACCTGCTCCGGAGAGAATAGAGATAGCTTTTGCAGGACATTCAAATGTCGGAAAGTCGACATTGATAAATAAGCTCTTCAACAGGAAGAATCTTGCAAGAGTCAGCTCAGTACCGGGCAAAACTGCTACTATAAACTTCTATGGTCTGGAGAACATCTATTTTGTGGACCTTCCGGGATACGGTTATGCTAAGGTAGCAAAATCTGAAAAAGAACGCTGGGCTGGACTGATAGAAGGTTACCTCAGCTCTGACAGAGATATACGACTGGTATTTATGCTTGTGGATATGCGTCATGCCCCGACTAAAGACGACCTTCACATGATAAATTATCTTATAGACACAGAGATGCCGTTCGTTCTTGTCCTGACTAAAGCTGACAAGCTGAACAGGACCGAACGTGCTAAGCGTATGGAGGCATTTAACACCGAAATACCTTACTTTGATGAAATGCACGTTATACAGTTTTCTTCACAGACTTTCGAGGGTGTCGAGGAATTGCGGTCTATCGTAGAGGATATCGCTTCCGATGAAGAGCAGGAAGAGGATACCGAAGAATGAAACATTGCTTATTTCAGCAACAATGGCGTTGCTGGATAATATATTAACCTGAAAGGATTGTTGAATATGTACGTATCCGAAGATCTCAATATCAATGAGAAAGGTAACCTTACTATCGGCGGCGTTGACACAGTGGCACTTGCTGAGGAGTACGGTACTCCGCTTTACGTAATGGATGAAGACCTTATTCGTTCAAATCTCAGAAGATTCCATGAAAGCATCAAAAAGTGCTACGGAGGCAGGGGAGAAGTCCACTATGCAAGCAAGGCATTTTCCTGCATGGAAATGTGCCGTATAGTTGCGAGCGAGGGCGACGGACTTGACGCAGTTTCAATAGGCGAACTCTATACTGCACTCAAAGCAGGATTCCCTATGGAGAAAGTCGGCTTCCACGGAAACAACAAGTCTGACGAAGAGCTTGCTTTTGCTCTTGATAACGGTGTCGGACACATAATCGTTGACAATATCTCTGAGCTTGAACGTCTTGAAAAGATAGCAAGCTCCAAGAATAAGACAGCACATATCATGTTCAGAATAAAGCCGGGCATTGATGCTCATACACATCAGTTTGTAATGACCGGTCAGATAGACAGCAAATTCGGCTTTGCACTTGAAACAGGCGAAGCTTTTGAAGCTGTAAAGAAGGCTCTTTCCTGCAAGAATGTAAAGCTCGTGGGACTTCACTGCCATATCGGTTCACAGATATTTGATATAGCACCTTTTGAAGCAGCTGCAAAGGTAATGCTTGAATTTATAGCTAAGATAAGAGATGAACTCGGATATACAGTTCCCGGACTCAACCTCGGCGGCGGATTCGGTATAAAGTACCTCGAAGAGCATGACCCTGTACCGTTCGAGCAGTATATGGAAAGAGTATCAGCTGTAGTAGCTGAGGAGTGCGGCAAACTCAACCTCGAACAGCCATACATATACATCGAACCGGGCCGTTCAATAGTCGCATCAGCCGGTATAACACTGTACACTGTAGGTGCAAGAAAAGAGATACCTGATATCAGAACTTATGTATCTGTAGACGGCGGCATGGCTGATAATCCGAGATATATCCTCTATCAGTCTGAGTACGAAGCTGTAGTTGCTAATAAAGCAGGTGAGGAGCGTAACGAGAAGGTCACTATCGCCGGAAGATGCTGTGAGAGCGGAGACCTCATCGGTGAAAATATGCCTTTACAGCACGCAGAGAGCGGTGATATTATTGCAGTTCTTGCTACAGGTGCGTACAATTACTCCATGTCATCAAACTACAACAGACTCCAGAAGCCGGCAGTTGTAATGGTAAGCGAGGGGAAGTCACGCATTGTTGTAAAGCGTGAATCACTTGATGATATTATTAAAAACGACGTATGATATTTTGTCCCCTGATTTTCAGGGGACAGCTTTTTTAAGGGAGCAGAATTATGAGCACTATTGAAAACGGAAAACTCGTACTTATTAAAAAGTATATACCTGATATTCATATCGACCTGAGATATGCGACCAATAATAATTTCACAGGTCAGAAGATATACAGTTCGTCGGAGGCTTATTTGTGCTATGGGACTGTCCGGAAACTTATAAAAGTTCAGGACAGACTGAAAGAGTTCGGCCTAAGTCTTCTGGTCTGGGATGCGTACAGGCCATATGAAGCTCAGAAAAAACTGTGGGAGGTCTATCCAGACCCAAGATTTGTCGCCGACCCAAGAAACGGTCTTACCGCTCATTGCTTCGGAAATACAGTTGACGTTGGACTTGTTACTCTTGCCGGCGAACTCGTTGAACTGCCTTCTGAGTTTGACGAGTTTTCATCAAAAGCTGACCGTGATTACTCTGATGCAACAGAAAAAGCTGCACACAATGCAAAACTCCTTGAAAAAATCATGGAAGAAGAAGGTTTTATCGGATATTCTGAGGAATGGTGGCATTATTCAGATACTGAAAAATATGAACTTATAAAATAAAATCGTAAAACAGTTTGTTTAATTCTTGACAAAGATGTAGAAATGTAGTAAAATTAAAATGTATTCTTATGTAATGAAAGGAATTGATCTCTATGGGTTTAACTTTAACAGAAAAAATTCTCAGAGCACATCTTGTTGACGGCGAGTACGTCAAGGGTCAGGAGATCGGTATAAAGATCGATCAGACACTTACTCAGGACGCTACAGGTACAATGGCTTACCTCGAATTCGAGGCTATCGGCGTGCCAAGAGTCAAAACAGAACGCTCAGTAGCTTATATTGACCATAATACACTTCAGAACGGTTTTGAAAATGCTGATGACCACCGCTTCATCGGAAGCGTTGCAAAAAAGCACGGTATCTATTTCTCACGTCCGGGCAACGGTATCTGCCATCAGGTACACCTTGAGAGATTCGGTATCCCTGGAAAGACTCTCATCGGTTCAGACAGCCATACTCCTACAGGCGGCGGAATCGGTATGATCGCTATAGGTGCCGGCGGACTTGACGTTGCTGTTGCAATGGGCGGCGGTGCTTACTATATAACTTGCCCTAAGGTCGTTAAGGTTGAACTTACAGGCAAGCTTCAGCCATGGGTAGCTGCAAAGGACGTTATCCTTGAAGTTCTCCGCAGACTTTCTGTAAAGGGCGGAGTAGGCAAGGTAATCGAGTACTGCGGCGAAGGCGTAAAGACACTTTCAGTTCCTGAGAGAGCTACTATCACAAACATGGGTGCAGAGCTTGGTGCTACAACATCTATATTCCCATCAGACGAGATCACAAAGCAGTTCCTCAAAGCTCAGCAGCGTGAAGAAGTATGGACTCCTCTTTCTGCTGATGCTGATGCTGTATATGATGAAGAGCTTACTATAGACCTCAGCAAACTCGTTCCGCTTGCTGCCTGTCCGCATTCTCCTGATAACGTAAAGAGCGTTGAAGAGATCGGCAGACTTAAAGTCGATCAGGTTTGTATCGGTTCATGCACAAACTCTTCACTTCTTGATATGCTCAAAGTTGCACATATCTTAAAGGGTAAGACCGTTGACCCAAGTGTATCACTTGCAATTGCTCCCGGTTCAAAGCAGGTTCTCAATATGCTCGCACAGAACGGTGCACTTTCCGATCTTATCGAAGCTGGTGCACGTATACTTGAAAGTGCGTGCGGTCCATGTATCGGTATGGGACAGTCACCTAACTCCGGCGGTATCTCACTCAGAACCTTCAACAGAAACTTTGAGGGACGTTCCGGAACAAAGGACGGTCAGATCTACCTTGTATCACCTGAAATGGCTGCTGTATCAGCTCTTACAGGCTACCTCACAGACCCAAGAGAGCTCGGAGATATGCCAGAGTTCAAACTCCCCGAGATATTCACAATAAACGATAATATGATAGTTCCTCCTGCTTCAGAGGAAGAAATGGACAGCGTAGAGATACTCCGTGGTCCGAACATCAAGCCATATCCTGAAACTTCACCGCTTCTTGAGACTATTGATGCTCCTGTATCACTCAAGGTCGGCGACAATATCACTACTGACCACATCATGCCTGCCGGAGCTAAGATACTTCCGCTCCGTTCAAATATTCCGAAGATCTCACAGCACTGCTTCGCTGTTTGCGACGAGAGCTTCCCTGAGAGAGCTAAGTCACTCGGCAAGAGCATTATCGTAGGCGGTTCTAACTACGGTCAGGGTTCATCCCGTGAGCACGCTGCACTTGCTCCGCTTTACCTCGGAGTAAAGGCTGTTCTCGTAAAGTCATTCGCAAGAATCCACAGAGCTAACCTCATAAATGCCGGAATCCTTCCGCTTACATTCGTAAACGAAGCTGATTATGATTCTATCGCACAGGGTGATGAGCTCGTTCTTGCTGATGTAAGAAAGGCAGTAGAAGAAGGAAAGTCTGAGCTTACAGTCGTTAACAAGACAAATGGCAAGGAGATCCCTGTACTCTGCGAACTTTCCGGACGTACAAAGGAAATTATGCTCGCAGGCGGACTTCTCGACTTTACAAGAGAGTCAATGAAGTGATTTTGATATAGTGTCAGGAGGTTTATGATGTCGTATATAGGTATAAAACGTGAAAATGACCGCTTTTATAAACAGAACGTTTTTCCGGAAATGGTCTCTGATGCTATAGACGAACTCCCTGAGCCTTCTGAGGCGGCACGTAAATCAGCGTATTCCATAGATGAGAATACGGAAAATGTTACAACTATCGGAGCTATCCTCAGATATGCTGCGGACAAGCGTGTTGCTGCACTTAATTTTGCAAACGCAATGTATGCAGGCGGAGGCTATGTCCTCGGAGGCAATGCACAGGAGGAAAGCCTGTGCAGAGCTTCAATGCTGTATTATACAATAAAGACCTGCAAAAAATATTACCGTAAAAACAGACTTCATATCCTTCCGGATTATACCGATATGATGATATGGTCTGAAAATGTACCGGTAATACGTGACGAAAACGGCGAAATGCTGGAGGATAAATTAAAATGTGATTTTATAACTTGTCCGGCAGTAAACCGTACTTTCGCAAAATTTATTATGTCCGGCGGAAGAATAAGGAAGATAATGCGAAGAAGAATAAAACGGATAATAACACTCGCTGTTATGAAGAAACCGGATGTGCTTATTCTCGGTGCATTCGGATGCGGTATGTTCGGAAATCGCAGAAAAGACGTTTTCCCGATGTTCGAGGAAATGATAAATAAATACGTTCCGGATGACATTCAGGTTATATTTGCTGTTCC
>OCTX012277263.1_pt1 | contig 15521 bp, 9 predicted proteins | sample 1539691 | NCBI WGS metagenome assembly OCTX01 (sample SAMN02144231, study PRJEB22623) | gut metagenome | biome: sheep rumen | host: Ovis aries | place: New Zealand | reverse complement strand
TTGAAGGTCAGCTACCAAACACTCAGTTTACAGATATTCCTTCCAGCATATACTGGGCAATAGTCACACTTACTACTGTGGGTTATGGCGACATTACTCCAGTAACGGGAATCGGACGCCTGCTTTCTGGTCTTGTAATGATTCTCGGTTACACCATCATTGCTGTGCCAACAGGTATTGTTAGTGCTACGATGATTGATGAAACCCGCAAGAAAGGCAAGAATGGTAGATGCCCTCGTTGTAATGAAAAAACGGATCTTGATGCCAACTATTGCAAACATTGTGGAGAACGCCTATAGGGTTGGCACACTTTTTCCTTATATATAAATAATGTATAAGTGTTTTTTCTGAATTTAATTGTTTTTTGGGGGTGAAGTAAATTTCTATGCACAATAAATCATAAAAAAATAGCCCCAAAACGACACTAAAAGGAGTATTAAGTAGTCTTTATGGGTTATAATTAAAAAAAAAGGCGTGCACAATAATTTTTTTTTGTTAAAAATTTGGTTGGTGTTTGCTAAACGTCTTAACTTTGCGTCGAAAAATAAAACGAAGAGGTGTTATACCTCCAGTTTAAATTAAGATTTTTATTATTAACTTAAAATTATTTAGATTATGAAGAAGGTTATTCTTGCTGCTCTCGTAGCAGTTGCTTCACTCAGTGCAAACGCACAGGTTTATTTAGGTGGTAAGCTCGGTTTTAATGCTGGTAAGGCTTTTGACGGTGCTGACAATACTACAAAGTTTGAAATCGCTCCTGAAATTGGTTACAACATCAATGAAAAGTGGGCTGTAGGTCTCGAAATTGGTTTCTCTACTCAGAATGGTGCCTTCAATACTGAAGAAGCTCTTCTCCCTATCCCAACTAGTGGTACTAAGTATGGTAAGAGCGACAACCGTTTCTCAATTGCTCCATACGCTCGTTGGACATTCGCTAAGACTGGTATCGCATCATTCTTCATCGATGGTGGTTTCGCAACTGTATTCCTTAACAATAGCCGTGGTAACCTCTGGAACATCAGTGTTCGTCCAGGTGTTAAACTCTCTGCTTCAGAGAAGGTTGACTTCGTAGCTCAGATTGCTGCTCTTGGTTACACTTGGGCTTCTAAGAACGCAGGTAAGATGGGTACATTCGGTCTGAATGTTGACAACACTGCTATCAAGTTCGGTGTTTACTACAACTTCTAATCAACAGATTACAGTTTAAATATAGAGAATGCTCAGCTGAGTGCTGAGCATTCTTTTTTTCTTAGTTAGAGGTTCTATGTTCACGGGTTGTGAACATGTGTTCACAAGTTATGAACATAAGTTCATAAGCCGTGAACATATGTTCATAAGTTATGAACATAGATTTGTCAGTTAGGAAAAAGAAAATTCCTGGCGTAGTAATTGAAAATACCTAGTGAAGTAGAATAAAATACCTAGCTAGGAAAAAGAAAACACTTAGTAGGGTAAAAGATATTTCTTGGCAAGGTGGAAAAGAAATTTGAATAAAAAATCACTTTTATTCGTGATTTTTATATTCTTATCTGTAACTTTGCGGCGTAATAACTAATCTTTTACTTTCTTTTGATACATACAACTATGAAAACATCTTCCACCATTATACGTAAACAATGCAGAATTCTGACTCTGTTTGTACTTCTGTCTGTGCAGTCTGTTTGTGCGTTTGCCGGACAATGGGTTGACGTTACTGATGCTTTTGTAAAGAATCCTCGTTTCGATGGGAACAGTTATGCGAATTGGGAGGGAACAGCTCTGAGTGGAAACGGAGCTGTGAACAATGCTGAGCATTACTATAAAACCTACGACACATATCAGCGGCTGACAGGTCTGACTCCTGGTAAGTATCGAGTTAGTGTTCAGGCATTTTACCGCATGGGCACTTCTGCCAACGACTATTCCCTCTATTCGAGTGGGGATTACTCAGAATCGCAGATTGCTACTGTCTTTGCTCGTTCTACATCGAACTATTACGATGTGCCTATGGTATGTGCTTCAAGTGCAGCATTGAGTCAGAGTCTGGGCGGAGGAACTGCTGCTGTTGGCAACGGCTTAGTCATTCCTAACAATATGGCTGCTGCAAATGCTTGGTTTGAAGCTGGTTATTATAAAAACTCTGTGGAGTGTGAGGTAGATGAAGACGGCCTGTTGACGATTGGTATTTTCAAGGAGAATGTTATACATGAAGATTGGACTTGTCTCGACAACTGGAAACTGGAATATTATGAGGAACAGGAAGTAGTTCGTATCACCAGTTTGTCGTTCGATAAGAAGATAATGACTGTAGCAAAGGGAAAAACTCTGGCTCTGAATCCAAACATACTGCCGGAGAATGCTACAAACAAGACTCTGAAGTGGACTTCGTCTGACGAGAATGTTGCTACAGTAGATGCCGACGGAGTGGTAACTGGTGTAAAAGGAGGTAAGACTGTGATTACAGCTACTACTACAGATATGTCGGGTCTTTCTGCAAGTGTGAAGATAACTGTTTACAATGTCCTCACCTCTGATAAGTCTTGGGTAGATGTTACTGACGATTATATTATTAATCCGAGATTCGACGGGAATGACCGTAAAACCGGTTGGGAGGGTACTGCCTTTGGTGGCGCAAATCCTAAGGAAAATGCAGAACATTATAATACTCTGTACAATACATACCAGCCGGTGAAAGGACTGCCAGTAGGAAAATTCCGCCTGAGCCTGAATGCTTTCTATCGAATGGGTAGTTCTGCTAACGACTATAATCTGTTCAATAGTGGGGACTATGCAGGCTATCAGTATGCCCAGCTTTATGCTGTGTCAACAAAAGATACTTACTCTTCTCCTGTTGTGCCACTTGCATCAGGACTGAGTAAGACAAATTATGGTGGAACAACTGCTTCTTTCTACAATCAGGACGAATATACATATTATTATGTGCCAAACAATATGGCTGCTGCCGATGCTTGGTTCAATCAGGGCTACTACCAAAATATGGTAGAGGATATAAATGTTGCCAGCGACGGACTGTTGACTATTGGAATCAAGAAAGAACAGGGACTGGATGGAGACTGGACTTGTCTTGATAACTGGAAACTCGAGTGCTACTGTTCTGTAAAACTCATCACGAGTCTTACTCTGTCTCAGACCTCGGCACAGCTTGTCAACAGCGAAACTTTGCAACTTACAGCATCAATCCTGCCTGCTGTGGCTTGTTTCCGTAAACTGGAATGGACTTCTTCAGATGAAAGTGTTGTTAAGGTTGATGCCAACGGATTGGTTACGGCTGTAGGCACAGGTAGGGCGGTGGTTACTGCTTCTACAACAGATGGTTCGGAGAAATCTGCTACTTGCGAAATCCTTGTTGTGGCAAATGATATCACTTCCGAGAATGTTCTTATCAACGAAATTATGGTGTATAATGTGGATGTATATCTTGATCCTTCGTTCAACTACGGACCTTGGGTAGAGCTCTACAATCCATCGAATACAACAGTTTCGTTGGGCGGTTTGTATGTTACGGATGATGCTAATAATCTGAAAAAGCATAAATTGGTTGACGACTATGGCGTTTTGCCAGCTCATGGTTTTGCTATACTCAATTTCGACCATCATGAGGTGTGGACAAAGGCAAGTTATCGCCAGATTGATGATGAACTGAACTCAAAAGGCGGTACAATCATCCTTTCCGACGGAGAGCAGATACTTGCTCAGCAAACCTATCCTGCTCCGATAAGTCGTATGTCTTATGCACGCATTACCGATGGCGGAGACCTGTGGGGCATTGCAGGCAATCCTACACCAGGAGAAAGCAATGTGGACGGCGAATATGCTACTTCTCAGTTGGCAGCTCCGGTAGTGGATACTCCTGCACAACTGTTTGATAGTCCTCTCACCATAAGAGTGACTATACCTGAAGGAACAACTCTTCGCTATACAACCGACGGAACTACTCCGACACTAAAGAACGGCAGCATATCTGAAACCGGTGTCTTTTCTGTCGATGCCACTACTTGCTACCGCTTCCGCCTCTTCCAGGAAGGTAAGTTGCCAAGTACTGTAGTTACGCGTTCTTATATAGAGAACAACGGCAACGAGCCATTCCCGATTATTTCTATCGTTACAGACAATCGCAACATCTGGGGAGCTACCTATGGAGTTTTCTCGAAGAGTTCGAACGGACGCCCGGGTAACGGACAGGCCGATGCCTGCAACTGGAATATGGATTGGGATCGTCCTGTAAACTTTGAGTATATCACCACCCAAGGTGAGTGTGTGGTAAGCCAGGAGTGCGATTTCGCTACTTGCGGTGGCTGGAGTCGTGCATGGAATCCTCACGCATTCAAGCTTAAGGCTAAGAAAACCTACGACCTGCTGAACAGTTTTGACTATCAGTTCTTCGCAGGAAAACCATACTTGAAACACAAAACTCTTCAGATACGTAATGGCGGAAACGACACTTCTGCACGTATAAAGGATGCAGGCATTCAGGGCGTTATTGAGAAGAGTGGTATCTATGCTGACTATCAGTCGTGGAAACCTGTTCATGTGTTTATTAATGGTTCTCCATATGCAGTTCTTAATATGCGTGAGCCAAACAATAAAGATTATGCATATAGCAACTATGGTTACGATACTGACCTGATTGATCAGTTTGAGATTTGTCCAGACTCAGGTTATGTACAGATGCGTGGTACAGAGGATAGTTTCCAGCGTTGGTACGAACTTTCTCAAAATGCAGCTGATGAATCTGTTTATTCAGAAATTTCCAACTTAGTTGATATGGACAACTATATCAACTATATGGCAATACAGTTGTATATCGGAAACTGGGACTGGCCACAGAACAACGTGAAAGGCTTCCGTAGTGTGGAAGATGGAAAGTTCCACTTCGTATTCTTCGACCTTGATGGTGCTCTTTCTACTTCAACTCCATTTTACACATTCTGGCAGAAACAGAATTATCAGTTCGATACTCTTCATGGTTACGATTATTCAAATAATCAGAGTATAGAGGGCCGACGCCTTACTTTGGAGATAAAGTTCGTGACTATCTTCATGAATATGCTTCAGAACGGTGAATTCTACAAGAAGTTTGTCGATGCATACTGTCTCGTGGCAGGTTCGGTATTTACTCCAGATTTGACTAGTGATGTGATTTACAACCGTGCTACTCAACTTGCTCAAGGAGGCTATGTGAATCCGTGGGGAACAGCAAATGATATTATCAATAATTTTGCTTCTCGTCAGACTCCGCTGGTTGATCATCTCCAGTACTTCTTAGGGCTCTATGATGAATCTCGTTTCAAGGCTTCACTCTCAAGCAATATCGATGAAGGACGTATCTTGCTGAACGACCAGCCTGTTCCAACAGGAAAGTTCAGTGGCTCGCTCTTCCTCCCTATAACTCTTCGTGCTGAAGCTCCTGCAGGTTATCAGTTTGCAGGGTGGGGAGCAGAAGGCAGTTCTGTTACTACTACTATCTTCCCAATGGGTTCTGAGTGGAAGTATTATGATGGTGGCAGCTTGAGTGGAACATGGAATGCGTTGAACTACTCCGATACTCAATGGTCGTCTGGCGAAACTCCTATCGGTTACGACTATAACAATCAGCATCCGGAAATAGTTACTACAACACAGGGCTATTTGCCGACCTATTATCTGCGTAAGAAATTCACTCTAAGCAATGTGTCAGCAAATAATACATATCAACTCGACTGGATTGCTGACGACGGATTCGTAGTATATGTAAACGGCACGGAGGCAGGACGATATAATATGCCTACAGGAACTATCAGTTATGATACCTATGCAACCAGCTATGCTCGTAATAATCCAGATAACGGAACGATGATTCTCGATGCTTCGCTCTTCCGTAATGGAAATAACTGTATTGCCGTAGAACTTCATAATAATGCAAGCAACTCTACAGATATCTATTGGAATGCAGAACTCAGCGTGCAGGGCACAAGTGCTGATATGCAGATCGTTTCTACTGAGAAAGAATATGAGATTAAATCAGCTGATGATGTTAAGTTGCAAGCTATTTGGGAACCTCTCTCTGGCGAGGAACTCATCGCAGCAGGAGCTACACCTGTGAAGATTAACGAAGTGAGTGCTGCCAATTCGGTTTATCTCAACGAATATTTCAAGAAGAACGACTGGATTGAGCTTTATAACACTACAGATAAGGATATTGACATAGCAGGTATGTACATATCAGATAATCTGAAGAAACCACAGAAGTATCAGATTCCTGCTGCTTCAGAGGTAATGGCTACATATACAACCATAATTCCTGCTCACGGATATATGGTGATATGGGCTGATCAGTTATTGCCGGAGAGTCAGATTCATACAGGTTTCAAGTTGGGTAATGCCGATGATGAGGTCGTAATGCTTACTGCTGCTGACGGCACTTGGAGCGATACTCTGTCATATAAGATGCACGATGGAGTTCAGTCTGTCGGACTCTATCCCGATGGTGGCTCTCAGGCTTACGTGATGGATGTTCCTACAATCGGAGAGTCTAATATCCTGACTTCCTATGCTACTGCCTTTGAGCAGTATCGTCCAGAACCAACACCACCACAACCTGATGCTGTTCGCGAAGTTAAGTCTGATGGCGATTTGCGTATTGCATACTCAGGTTCTGTTCTTGCTATTACAGCTGACTCGCCAATGACTGTTGCAGTAGATGTTTACAATGCAGCAGGTCAGAGGGTTTATTCAACCTCGACAGACGTATATGGTTCCGCATCGGTATCTCTTGCAGACCTCAGCAACGGAGTCTATGTAGCAAAGGTTAGCAGCAGCAATGACAATTGTTGTCAACTGAAATTCGTAAAACGATAATAACGCAACATATGTATAGAAAAACCGAGCAGTAGGGGAGTCTTCCCAACTGCTCGGTTTCTTTATTGTATAAACTGTTTAGTTCACATAAAAAGTAACTTCCACGTTGACTGCGTTGTTGCCACGACGATATTGCATTGTTACGATATGTCGGTCGCCTGCCTTGCAGTTTTGTGGGTGGCAACCGAATTCCCAACTATAGAGCGAGTTGCTTTCTATATATACGTGTCCTGAACCCCAAGAGTTGGTGTCGCCGTTTTTGTCGAACCAAGCTCCGTAGGTTCCTGCAGCTGTGTTGTTGCCTTCCTCTCCGTTTGAGTTTAGTGGCACAAGGCTTGTTGGTGTTCCACCAAGAGCAGAGGTAATGTCACTTTGTGTAATGTTTATTGTGCTAGACTGGTCGTATCCAGTGCTGAATGCAACTGTTTGTGTTTTCTTGATTGTCTTCACTACGTTTATGTCGAGTGGTATAATCTCATCGTCACCGTCAGGATAGCCTGCTACGACTCCGTCCAGATAGCTCTTGCGATTCTTTATCCATTGTTCCATCTTTTCTAATTCGGTAGCAGGGTAGAATGTTTTGGTGCTCCACCAGCTGTCTTCTGTCATAGGCCAGCGTTCTATGTCTCTGTCGTATGCTCCTTCCTCTTTCAGAGCGTCAGCATATTTCATTGTCTCAGCCCAGTTCTGTTCTACTACAGCTGTGGAGTGACGTTGCCATGCTTCCTTGTATTGTTGCACAAAGGTGGCATTTCCGAACAGTGTGAGCCAGAACTTGTTTATCCTGTATGCAGCACCTGTGTTGTTCACGGGGTCTGTGCCATAAATGAGTTCCCGGTAGTCAGAGAAGAAGGTGTGACCTGTGTACATATTATCCCAATCAAAGTCAAAACCGGCATCCCAGTCCCATACAGGACCAAAGGTGTATTTGCCATTCTTTGCCTTGTGAACGTAGATGCTTCTGGGGGCATCTATTTCCACGTTATATAGAAATTCATGTATTTGCAGCAAAGAGATAAATGAAGGAATGTCCATCAACTCGCCTACTTTTGCTATGTCGCGGGTCTTTATAGCTTTCTCGAGTACAGCAAACTCTGCTTTGATGGAGTCTATTTGCTCCTGTGTGTAGCCTTCAGGAGATTTTATACACATAGGTAGTTTGAATACTTGCGACCAGAAGTTATCTCCGTCTTCGGGCGCCAATTCAGGACCGTCATCCTGGTCAAAACTCATCAGCAGACTGGTCTCCTCGTCCATATCTATGCGGTTTGCCTTTATCTCAATCTTTTCGGTAAGTTGGTACAGACCTATGTATTCGTGGTTAAGGAATACTTCTACATAACGGGAATGGTTAGTGAATGGCATACCCATGCTTCTTGCAGTTTCAAAAGCAAAGGTATTCATCATGTCAGTCACGTCGCGATAGTTTGCCAGCAGATTCCAGTTCTTAGCTTTATCCAGACCTAAGAGCTTTGATTTTGAGTCTAACTTGAACTTATATGGTTTCTTGTCATACCAATCCCAACTGGAGTTTCCGCGACCTCGAATGAGTCCTGTGCCGCAGAAGTCAGAGTATTCGCCTTTGCCGTCGATAGTTATCAGACAGTTCATCCATACATCGCGATCCTCTATGTATTGCATGTCTTCTGTGAAAATATTCATGACAAAGGGACGGTACTTGTTGTGTCCTTTCTCTGAGTCTGCAAGACTGGGGACGATGTTGATGCTATCCAGTTCGTCAAGGTAAAATGGGAAACTGAATGTAGAACCGTCTCCCTTGGGAATATCAGTGGTGATAAGTCCCTCCATATTGGACATGTCTGTCTGCATTCCTTGCTGAATCTTTAGTGGAATAGTGCAGTCGAGTCCGTTGTCGTCTGTACGGTGCATCTTCATCCAGTCTTGTGCTACAGACACTTGCGCTACAATCATTAGCAGTATGCAGAAAATGATTTTCTTCATGGCTTATATTTCGTTGTTTGCTTTATTCAGTTTTATGTATTAGACGGTGCAAAATTACGAAGAAAAAATGCAATATGATGCAATAATGGGAATAAAAAAGAAGTGCACCACGTTAGTAGCGCACTTCTTTTCAAAAATGAAATAATTATTATTAGATTATCGTGCTTCCGTTATACGATACCCTGAGCCATCATTGCCTTAGCAACTTTTATGAAGCCTGCAACGTTTGCTCCCTTAACATAGTTTACGTATCCGTCTGGTTCTGTACCATACTTCACGCAGTTCTCGTGGATGTTCTCCATAATCCAAAGGAGCTTAGCATCAACTTCTTCAGCAGACCAAGAGAGACGTTCTGAGTTCTGGCTCATTTCGAGACCTGATACAGATACACCACCGGCGTTAGAAGCCTTACCTGGAGAGTAGAGAAGCTTAGCCTCCTGGAATACTTTGATAGCAGCAGGAGTAGTAGGCATGTTTGCACCTTCGCAAACTGCGATTACGCCGTTAGCTACGAGAGCCTTAGCTGCCTCTTCGTTGAGCTCGTTCTGAGTAGCACATGGAAGTGCAATCTGAGCGCCCTTCTCGAACCAAGGCTTAGCACCTTCTACATATTTAGCAGTTGGATATTTGTCAACATATTCCTTGATACGTCCACGGTAAACATTCTTCAGTTCCATGATGTAGTCGAGCTTAGCGCGATCGATACCGTCTGGATCGTAGATGTAACCGTTAGAGTCAGACATTGTCATTGGGATACCACCGAGTTGGAGAACCTTCTCTGCAGCATACTGAGCTACGTTTCCTGCACCTGAGATGAGTACCTTCTTGCCTTCGATTGTGTCGCCCTTAGTCTTGAGCATAGCACGGAGGAAGTAAACTGTACCGTAACCTGTTGCTTCAGGACGGATGAGTGAACCACCGAATTCGAGACCCTTACCTGTGAGTACACCGCTGTATTCACGAGTGAGCTTCTTGTACATACCGAACATGTAACCTACCTCACGGCCACCTACACCTATGTCACCTGCTGGTACGTCAACGTCTGGACCGATGTGACGAGTCAGTTCGAGCATGAATGCCTGGCAGAAACGCATTACTTCTGCGTTGCTCTTACCACGTGGAGAGAAGTCTGAACCACCCTTGCCACCACCCATTGGGAGTGTAGTCAGTGAGTTCTTGAATGTCTGCTCGAATGCAAGGAACTTAAGGATTCCGAGGTTTACTGAGCTATGGAAACGGATACCGCCTTTGTACGGGCCAATGGCATTGTTGTGCTGAACACGGTATCCCATGTTTGTCTGGATATTACCTTTGTCGTCCGTCCAAGTTACACGGAACTGGTAAACGCGATCTGGAATGCAAAGACGTTCGATGAGGTTTACTTTGTCGAACTCTGGGTGCTTGTTGTACTCTTCTTCGATTGTACCAAGTACTTCTTCTACTGCCTGGTGATATTCAGGCTCGTTTGGAAAGCGACGTTTCAAGTCTTCCAATACTTTTTTTGCGTCCATTTGATAATGTTGTTTTAAGTTATTAAAATGATGTTAGAATTGTCTTTTCTTTCAATTTCTGGTGCAAAGTTATGGCATTATAATTAAACCTCCAAGACTTTTGTGTAAAAAATAAAGTAAAAGCATGAAAAAAGTTACTTTTATTTACGAAACGAGTGTTTTCTTTGACTTTTTTCTGATTTTTGATGAGTTTTCAAACATTTTGCTACTACAATGTTTATCTGTGTTTGCGAGAACAACAGAAAAATATAGTTGTAAAACTGTTCGGATTGGGAAGTGTCGTTCGAAAATGTTATCTTTGCAGCATAATATATAATATATAATATATAATGACAAATGGCTACAGTTGACGACAAAAAAGTAATCTTTTCGATGGTTGGCGTAAGCAAAACCATCCAACAGAATCAGAAACAGATTCTGAAGAATATCTACCTGTCTTTCTTCTATGGGGCAAAGATAGGTATTGTGGGTTTAAACGGTGCAGGAAAATCTACACTTATGAAGATAATTGCCGGATTCGACCAGCAGTATCAGGGACAGGTAGTATGGGCACCCGGATACAGTGTGGGTTATCTGCCACAAGATCCTCCATTGAATGAGGAGAAGACGGTGAAAGAGAATGTGATGGAAGGAGTGCAGCAGATTTACGATACTTTGAAGGAGTATGACGAGATAAACGACAAGTTCGGACTTCCTGAGTATTATGAGGACCCTGACAAGATGGAGAAACTCATGACTCGTCAGGCAGAATTGCAGGATATAATCGACTCAACCGATGCGTGGAATATAGACTCGAAGCTCGAGCGTGCTATGGATGCCTTGCATTGCCCGCCTGCTGACTGGTCGGTGAAGAATCTCTCCGGAGGTGAACGCCGTCGTGTGGCTCTGTGTCGTTTGCTTTTGCAGAAACCTGATGTGCTCTTGCTCGACGAACCTACCAACCACCTCGATGCCGAGAGTATCGACTGGCTGGAACAGCATCTGCAGCAGTATGAAGGTACGGTTATTGCTGTTACTCACGACCGCTATTTCCTCGACGATGTGAGTGAATGGATTCTGGAACTCGATCGCGGTGAAGGTATTCCTTGGAAGGGTAACTACTCCAGTTGGCTTGAACAGAAGTCGCAGCGCATGTCGCAGGAGGAAAAGACTGCCTCTAAGCGCCGTAAGGCTTTGGAACGAGAGTTGGAATGGGTTCGCATGGCTCCAAAGGCTCGTCAGGCGAAGGGTAAGGCACGACTCAATTCGTATGATAAGATGCTGAACCAGGAACAGAAGGAGAAGGAAGAGAAACTAGAGATATTCATTCCTAACGGACCGCGTTTGGGCAATAAGGTGATTGAGGCAAAGCATGTGGCAAAGTCGTTTGCGGAGAAGACACTCTATACTGACCTGAACTTCAACCTGCCTCCGAACGGCATCGTTGGTGTTATAGGTCCGAACGGAACAGGAAAGACCACACTCTTCCGTCTTATCATGGGTTTGGAAACACCCGATGCAGGAGAGTTTGAGGTAGGCGAAACAGTGAAACTGGCTTACGTAGATCAGCAGCATAAGGATATTGACCCTGAGAAGACAGTCTATCAGACGGTGAGTGGTGGCAATGAAACAATCCGTTTGGGTGGACGCGACATAAATGTGCGTGCTTATCTGAGTAAGTTTAACTTCAGCGGAGCAGACCAGGAGAAACTGTGCGGAGTATTGTCGGGTGGTGAGCGCAACCGTCTTCAGTTGGCTTTGGCTCTGAAGCAGGAGGGTAATGTACTCTTGCTCGACGAACCTACCAACGACATCGATGTGAACACACTTCGTGCCTTGGAAGAAGGTTTGGAGAACTTTGCCGGCTGTGCTGTGGTAATAAGTCACGACCGCTGGTTCCTCGACCGTATCTGTACCCACGTACTTGCCTTTGAGGGTAATGGGGAAGTCTTCTTCTTTGAAGGCAACTATACCGATTACGAGATAAACAAAGCAAAACGCTTAGGTCTTGAAGAACCTAAGCGCATCAAGTATCGCAAACTGATGGATTAGTCGATTTTCTTGTAATAGCAGCGGCGGCGTTTTGGTATTGTGGGGTCAAGATGCTGCCATGCTCCGAGGTTTTTGAAGTTATCTTCGAGGATGCAGTTTGTTTCTGCCCATTTGAATCCCATTTGCTGATAGACAGGGATGAGGTCGGTGAAGAGCAGTGCGTTGACTCCTCGTCCCTGCCATTCTGGGTGAACGGCAATGAGCAGGAGTTCTACTCCGTCTTCGTGCTTAAACTTGAGCGATTTGAGCAGGTGGAACCATCCGAATGGCAGGAGATGTCCGCGTGTCTTCTGCAGGGCACGGGCGATAGACGGCATTGAGATGCCAACACAAACGAGTTCGTTAGTATCGTCGGTTTCGATGAGAGTAACCATTCTGAAGTCAAGCAGCGGTACGAAAGTCTTTACGAGTTCGTCGATTTGGCGTTCTGTCATTCGTGAGTAGCCGTAGAGTGGGCTGTAAGCGTCGTCGATGAGTTTGAAAATGCGCTGTCCGTAGCCGCGATCGAATATATCCTTCTTTCCGTCAAGTTTCTTGATGTGCACCTTGTTGCGCTGCATCACGATTTTACCAATCTTTGTGTATTTGTCGGGAATGGTTTCGGGTACGTCCATATGGAGCTCAAGCCATTCTGCATCCTTCTTGAATCCGAGTTGTTCGATGAACTTGGGGTAGTAGGGGTAGTTGTAGAAGGTGTTCATCGTACTCAGTTTGTCGAATCCTTCGATGAGCATACCTTCCTTGTCGGTGTCCTTAATGCCCATAGGACCCTGTATGTGGTCCATGCCGCGTTCCTTGCCCCATTGTTCTACGGCATTGATGAGTGCGCGGCATACTTCTATGTCTTCGATGAAGTCAATCCATCCGAAGCGCACGTTCTTTACGTTCCAGGTTTTATTAGCCTTATGGTTTATGATAGCTACTACGCGTCCTGCAACCTTTCCGTCTTTATAAGCCAGGAAGAGTTGCATGTCGCTGAATTCGCATCCTGGGTTCTTCTTTGGGTTGAAGACGTTCCTGAGGTCGAATGCCAAATCGGGCACAGCATACGGATTCCCCTTATACAGTTCGTAGTTGAACTCTATGAAGCGGTTGAGATCCTTCTTCGTTTCTACTTTACGTATTTCTATATTTCCCATTTTGCTTTTTTACTTCATATAAAGATTGATGGTCTCGCTTTGTGCCATTTGGTTTCCTGCGGAAATGGTGATGGTCAGTGGCACGCTGCGTCCGTTCTTTGCCTTTCGGCAGTATATGCGTCCTGAGTATCTTACTTTCTGTCGTGGTTCAAGGGTAATGGTCAGAGGCGATGAAGCAATTACGTATTTGCTCTGTTGAGTGTCGAGCACGATATCTACGCTGTAGAGAGTGCTGTTGCTTCTGTTCTCAATGTATGTTTCCACTTCCAGTGTTTCACCTTTTGACATAAATCCGTCGCCGTTGCCGTCGAAATAAGTTACTTCCGAAATGTGTACTGGCAGGCGACTAGGTGCCGGTGTATAGTTGTTGTTGGAGTAGTTGCGGTTGTAGTTTGAGTTCTGGTCGTAGGAGTCGTACTCCTGAGAGTTCTCATACTGACGGCGTTCGTTTTCTTCAGCACTTTTCTGTATTGCCACGCCCAGTGCAGCACCCACGCCCATTCCGATGAGACTACCCAGTGCGGCGCCCTGTCCGTTGTAGTGGTAATATCCGTAGCGTCCGTAGTGTCCTCCTGTAGCACCTCCGATTGCACTGCCCAGTGTGCTACCGATTGCTGCACCGGTGAGTCCTGCTGCAGCTTGTCCTGATGTCTGGCAACTGCTCAGCATGGTTACTGCTGCTAAAAGAATGGTACTAATGGTTATGTGATTTTTCTTCATAATCAGCTGCTGTTAAGAAAACACGGTGCAAAAGTACAAATAAAAATTGAAAATGCGTACCTTTGCCGCGTATTTATCCTTTTATAACAAATGAAACGAGTCAACATAGCCATATTTGTGTCCGGTGGCGGAACAAACTGTGAGAATCTTATCCGTTATTTCAGTGGGTCGGCGAAGGTGAATTGCTCTCTTGTCGTAAGCAACAAAGCTGATGCTTATGCACTAGTGCGTGCCGAACGTCTTGGAGTGCCGAGTAGGGTGGTGAGTCGTGAGCAGCTGAAGGACTCCTCAGTGGTTATGCCTATACTTCAGGAATTCAGTATCGACTTTATTGTCCTGGCGGGTTTTCTGCCTCTTGTTCCCGACTATCTTCTCGACGCCTATCCACGTCGCATCATCAATATCCATCCTGCTCTTCTGCCCAAGTATGGCGGAAAGGGTATGTGGGGTCACCATGTTCATGAGGCGGTAAAGGCTGCCGGCGAAACTGAGACTGGCATGACAGTCCACTGGGTCACTCCTGTATGCGACTCAGGCGAGATAATTGCTCAGTTCTCCACTCCGTTGCTGCCTACCGACACCGCAGAAGACATAGCTGAGAAGGAGCACCAACTGGAGATGCAGCATTTCCCCCATGTCGTCGAACAGGTGATAGAAGAGACATTTGCCTGACATTTCAGAATTTTTTCCTACGCAGATGATGGCGGTTGATATAACGGTTAACGGTTAACGGTTAAAGACGAAAACGAAAAGGAAGTTGACATTCGGTTGTCAACTTCCTTTGTTTTTATCAAGAATTAGAGAATTTTTTAAAACAATAATTGTAACCTTTTATTTCAAATTATTGGTGAAAGCCACCTAGGCTTTATTCTTATTGCTTGGCGCAATATTTTCCAACAATAATTACAAACAATTACCAATAATTGAACCAATAAAAATTTTTTGTCAATTATTTTAAATTATTGTTCAAAACCCCAACGCTATCAGCATGGTGTTTTTCCGTGTGACTTGAAAAGTTAGCCCCCTTTGGGGGTTGGGGGCTAATTCTCAATTGTCAATTAATTATGAATTATGAATTATGAATTATTTTTAGCTCTCGTCCGTTCCATCATCACCTCCGTTTCCTCCACCACCCGGTGTTGGGTCAGGGTCTGGAGTTGGGTCAGGAGTTGGATCCGGATCAGGTGTAGGCGTTGGAGTATCGCCGCCGTCGCTTGGAGTATCACCGCCGCCGTCAGGAGTAGGAGTATTGCCACCATTTGACGCTGTTGCGTTGCTGAATACGTACTGTGAATAGTAGTTGATGTCGGAGTTGATGATG
>OCTX011547978.1_pt1 | contig 15530 bp, 17 predicted proteins | sample 1539691 | NCBI WGS metagenome assembly OCTX01 (sample SAMN02144231, study PRJEB22623) | gut metagenome | biome: sheep rumen | host: Ovis aries | place: New Zealand | reverse complement strand
CAGGAAGCGCTGGAAGCAGTACAAGCAGCGCTTGAGGCAGAGTGCGAACAACCACAGCAGTATAAGCAGATTGAGCTTTGTATGGAGACAGGTCAACCATGTGAATATGGAATCTGCAGTGAGTGCTCAAACAAAAAGTAAAAAGGAGAAATCAAAATGTCTGCAACAACTATTCTCGCTATCGTATCTATCGTTCTGTTCGTTCTTCTGATCGGTGCCGCAATTGTGATCTATGTTCAGACGATCCAGAAGGCGAAACTTCGTCAGGACAACAACGAGCTTCGTTCTGGTCTCGGTTTCATCACAATGCTGTGCACCAATGGTAACGATGGCAGCCAGCTCATCGAGATGATCCAGAGTGTAGCCGATCGGAGTGTTGAGGGAAGTTGGAATACTTCTGTTGCTCCTGTGGTTTTGGGACAAGGATCTTGGGAAAAGCTCTAATTTCCTTCCTGAGCAATTCTGGCCGCCTCTGAGAGGATTTAAGGTCTAAGGCTGTGCCAAGACATTTCCAAAATAAAAATCGCTTAGAAACGATTCTGAACGGTCTGAGAGGGAATGTAGTTCGGCTACAATCTGAGGATCCCCAAAAGTTCTCGAAAGAAATTTGGAAAAGCTGTTGACATTCTTGGATCCATCCTGTATAATGTAGTCAAGATCGAGGAGATCAAATAACAGTTCGAGTACAGCTCAGGAGGGCAAAAAGATGAAGGGTCAAGTTCGTATTCATACGGTCATGGGTAAGCAGTACAAAGTCTGGTCTGACTTTATCAAGAGAGGTTCTTTTGCAGAAGATTCAGACGGTGTGGTAAAGCAGATTAGTTGGTCTGGTTATATTCACAATGACTTGACAGTACGGAAGGCAATTGCAGGTGCTTTTGGTCTTGCATCTTTCAGAAAGTGATCAGGAGGTACTAAAGTGGAAAAGTGGCAAGAACAGGAAGTCCAAAGGCTAACAGAACAGAAGTTGAAGGTCTATGCTGATGCACAAGAAGTGCTTGCTGAGTTCCTCAGCCTTGAGCCCAGTGAAGAGTTCGATGCAAAACTGTTTGGTATGTTGAAGGATTGCAGAAAACAAGCATTGGCCATTGAGGAAAAGATTTCCACGCTTTGTTGAAACCATATGTGGTTCACAAATTAAAAGTTAAACAGGCCAGCCAAAAGGTAAAAGGCTGAACGCAAGAGATCGGGTGCTACCAATAGCGCTCGGTCTTTTGTGCCATTTGAAAGGAGCTGAACAAGGATGTAATATTGGACAATAAAAGGAGAAGATGCAATAATGGGACAGGTTTACAACGTAGGTTTTAACCTCAGTAAGGATTACTGGCTCGAACCTGACAATCTACTTCTTCTGAATTGTTGGGCAAGGGACGGTTATACTGTCCAAGATATTGCCAATAAGATAGGTATTCACCATACGATATTCAGACGGTGGATGAATGAAGAAGAAGAGATCCGTGAGGCAATCAATACCGGCCGAGAGCTGGTTGACTATAAAGTAGAGAATGCTCTTTTGAAAGCTGCCCTTGGTTATCGGACTAAGGAAGTCAAGCTGACAACTGTCATCCGTGGTGGCAAGGTGGTCGAGAAGATCAAAGAGGTCACCACTTCTGATGTAGCACCTCATGTTGGTGCTTGCAAGACATGGTTGTTCAACCGTAAGCCAAATCTGTGGAAGGCTGAGTCTGCAAGAGCAAATCTTCTGGACGATCTTGGTCAAGATACAGATGTCAGGATCGTAATTGAGAGGGCTGGAAGCAAAGCAGGTGAGGAGAAGTCCACATCTGTCTATTACGGTGCCGAAGCAGAACAGTCTGAAGAGGATCAGGAGTGGCAAGACGAAGTCAATTCTGGTATCACAATCAGAGGGGCAACAGAACAAGAGCAAAAAGAAGCCAAAAAGAAAATAGCAAAAGAGAAAAGAGAGAAGAAAAAAAGGAACGTCCAAAAATCGACCGAGGTGTTATACGAGTCGAACGATGTCGAACAGCAGTCTGACAGTGCAGTGCAGCATGCACACGACAGCACCAGTATCGACCTCGACGCATGGCCAGACGATTGGGTGGACGATGATGAGACGTGAGGTGACTGGCTGTGAGGATCGTCAAGAAGATAGCACCTGCGTTTGAGGAGTTCGTGTTCGACTGGGACTATGAGACGTACTTGTTGATCGGTGCTTATGGTAGCGGCAAGAGTTACAACATAGCGTTCAAGATCATCCTCAAGCTGTTAGAGGAGAAGCGGACTGCTTTGGTGATCCGTCAGGTGTACGACACAATCCAAGATAGCTGCTACGACTTGTTCTGTGAGATTTTGGACGACATGGGGCTGCTAACGACTGACCCAAGAGAGTATCGACGTAATCCGAACAAGGTGCTGGCGTACAAGAGCCCAATGCGATTCCTATTCCACAACAGAAGCAAGATCATCTTCAAGGGGATGGACAAGCCTGAGAAGGTCAAGTCGATCAACGGCGTTAGTATTGTGTGGTTGGAGGAATGCAGCGAGATCACCTACAATGGATACAAAGAGCTCCTTGGCCGTATTCGTACACCACAAGTAAGTATGCACTTCATCTTGAGCTGCAATCCAGTAGGCAAGGAAAACTGGGTGTACAATCACTTCTTCGTTCGGTTGGACGATGATGGTGACGAGCATATCATCTTGGATCCAAACAAGCTGTACGACAAGAGGGTATTGGTCAAAGGAGACACCTACTACCATCACAGCCTACCGACTGACAATCCTTGGCTCCCTCCGAAATACCTCAAGCGACTGGACAAGTTGAAGAATTACGACTTCCCTTTGTACATGGTTGCCCGATGGGGACGATTTGGTGCAAACGGGACACGAGTGCTTCCTCAGGTTGTCATACCAGAGCATCCGAAGCTGTTCAAGCAGAGGATCAAAGAGCTTGGTCCTGCCAACCAATACTTCGGTTTCGACTTCGGTTTTGAGGAGAGCTACAACGCTGTGGTTTGCATGACGGTAGATAGTGCCAGAGGCGATCTGTACATTTGGGATGAAATCTACATCAACCATGTGACAGACGACAAGATGGCAGTCCTACCTGAAATGCTTGCTTTGAAGGACAAGCTCGTCCAGATGAACGAACAAGGGTATGGGAAGCAGATCATAGCTGATAATGAAGATCCGAAAGCGATCCAATATTATCGTCAATGTGGTTTCCCGATCAGGGCTTGCAGAAACAAGTTCCACGGGAGCCGATTGAGCAATACACGTAAGGTTAAGAGGTTCAGAAAGATATACGTCAGTCCGAAGTGTCGGAATACGATCAGAGAGCTCCGAGACCTTACATACAAGAAAGACCAAAAGGGAAATGCAATCTACGACGAGTTCAACATTGACCCTCATACGTTCAGTGCAATCTGGTACGGTCTTGATACTGTAACGGTTGCCGACTTGAAGGACAAGCAGTTCCACTCGAGACGAGGTTGACATAAAACGAAAGGAGCATAAGTATGAAACTGAACAATGGCGTGTACGACATCCTAAAGTGGATCGTGATGATCGTCCTCCCGGCTCTCGCAACTGCATATGTCGGTCTCTCGGCAATCTGGGGCTGGCCGTATGCTGATGAGGTTGCCAAGACGGTCGCGATCGTTTGTACTCTCCTTGGTGCCCTCCTTGGTATCAGTACGGCAGAGTACAACAAAGGCAATACTGCTTCTGGCAAAGCCGTTCCCGGAAAAATTGGTTTCCTGGTCGAGCCGGGCAGCCAGTACGAACAGGAGGAGTAAGCAATGAGCCTTTACGGTATCGATGTCAGCAACTGGCAGGCCGGCCTTGATCTCAGCAAAGTCCGTTGTGACTTCGTTATCGTCAAGGCAACCGAGGGCCTGAGCATTGTTGACAAGTCCTGTGACAAGTTCTTCCAGCAAGCAAAGGCCCTCGGCAAAAAGCTCGGCTTTTATCACTTCGCCAGACCTGAATACAACAGTGCAGAGGCAGAGGCGGAGTTCTTCTATAAACACACCAAAGGGTATTTCGGTCTTGCCATTCCGGTGCTGGACTGGGAAAGCAATGGCAGGGCCAACACAGGGTGGGCACTTAGATGGCTGAAGCGAGTCGAAGAGCTTTCTGGTGTCAAGCCAATGATCTACATGAATCAGTCTACCTGCCAGAGCTACGATTGGTCTCAGGTCGTAGCAAACGACAATGGCCTGTGGATCGCGAAGTACAGAGATATGCAGCCTGACTACAACCACGATATGTCCAATGCCGGTAGCAAGCCAGTGATCAAGTATTGGCCGTTCTACGCAATGTGGCAATGGACCAGTACTGGACGTCTGGATGGTTATGGTGGTAATCTGGACTGTGATGTGTTCTACGGTGATAAAGCTACATGGGACAAATACGCAGCACTGAAAACAGCGCAAAGCACTGACAGCACACCTGCTGCACCCAGTGCTGGCAATACTGGCTATGGGCTGGTGTATGACAGAGCGAAGATGGTTAATCAGGCAACTGCTTGGTTGGGCAAGAAAGAAGCAGACGGAAGCTTCCGGGACATCATCGATCTGTACAACAGCCACAGACCTCTCCCCAATGGCTACCGAATGAGCTACACCGATCCTTGGTGTGCAGCTTTTATCGGTGCTCTGGCAGTCAAGTGTGGACTGACGGATATCATTCCGATGTCTGCTTCGGTTCCTGATATGGTCAATAGAGCAAAGGCAATGGGGATCTGGGTCGAAGCTGACAACTACAAACCTCAGTCTGCTGATCTTGTGGTTTACGATTGGGACGATAACGGTATTGGAGACAATACTGGCAATCCGGACCATGTAGGCTTGATCGTTGAGGTCGGCGAGCAGCTTTTCCGGACGATCGAAGGAAATCTCTCTGATGCAGTAGGCAAGAGGACAATGTCGATCAATGGAAAGTACATCAGAGGCTTCATCGTCCCAAAGTACGGTCCGATTGGATCCAACGAGCCTGACGAGAATGGTCAGTACACTGCAACGGTTATCTTTGAGGACGAGCCTCACAACAAGACTGTTGATCAGCTTGCTCAGGAGGTTCTCGAAGGTAAGTGGGGGAACGGCCAAGAGCGGAAGGATCGTCTGACCAATGCTGGCTACAGTTATGCTGCAGTTCAGGCAAAGGTCAACGATTTGGTGTTCGATCAGATCGCAAGAGAAGTAATCGCTGGTAAATGGGGCAACGGTTGGACACGTCGTCGTATGCTCCAAGAAGCTGGATATAACTACTATGCGATCCAGAGCCGTGTCAACAAAATGTTACGAAAGTGAGGCAGACAGACAATATGATGGTCATTCATGTTAATGGCACTCGTGTATGTATTGAAAACTATCAGCCTTTCGTTCAAGGGACGGTTGGACTGCAAGCCAATGTCCAGCTTTCAGAAGAGTGGGATGGACTTACTGTCACAGCGGTATTTGCTACTGCTGATAACTTTGATACTCGGTATCCGGTAAGTACTGGCAGTGGAACGATCACCGTCCCTTGGGAAGTGCTGTCTGAGGCAAGAGCTCATCCTTTATTGAGCTTTGATGGTCGAGATAGTGGTGGCAATCTGATCCGTAGGTCTTCGATCTGTGATCTTGGTGAAGTAGCTCCTTCTATGGATCCTCTTGGAGAGACCCCGACACCTGCTCCTCCTTATCCCGATTGGTACGAGAACGTATTCGAAGCTGGGCAGCAAGCCGTTCAGAGTGCTCAGGACGCAGAAGCGTATGCCAAGGGCACTCGTGGTGGTACCGAAGTAGGAACCACAGATCCGGCATACCACAACAATTCCAAGTATTTCAAGGAACAGGCAGAAGCCGTAAGGGATTCGATTCCGGCCGATTACACGGAATTAGCTGGTGATGTTAGTGAGTTAAAGAGCGCGGTCATTAAGCAGTATGATATAAATGTATGGGATTCTGGTTCAGTAGGTGCCCTTGATGGACACATAACGGTTACAGCAAACAGATGGTATAATACGTTAATGCTCAACAGCGACATCGCTTTATATATTGCTTCTGAAAACCCAAATGTTGAGTTTTGCGTAGCTGGCTGGGAAAATGGTGTATTTCAAGGTATTTTGCATACGGATAATACATTCGCTAAAAACTGGAATGATAGTTTATGGACAACAAAATTTGATTTCACCAAATATCCCAGGTACAATTTTACATTTGTAGCAAGATCAACAGATAATACATTTAACAATGATGTTAAGATTTATACAACGAGTGACAAATTGGAATTTGCACATTATATTGGGTCAAAATGTGATACGTTCGCTCAAGGCGGTTATAACGGGAATGCGGGGGATACTATTTCGCTTAACAATTCACAGGTAAGGCGTCATGTTCTATTAAAAGATTTATCGTATATTGAGAAAATCACTTTCGCTGATGGCTTTAACGCTTTTCCTAAAATTGTAGATGCAAATAATGTTATGCAGTATCAGATTAGCGGTAATGGTCAAGATGCTTATATCCCCAAATTGTATAGAAACTCATCTTACGGATTGGCTTTAACCGTATATAAAACAGGAGACGCATCAATAACAAACGCAGAAGCAAGTGCCGCAACAAAGATACATTTTACTAAGGAATATTATGACAGCTATAAGATGTATAGTTATAGTGGCGAGAAAATTGGGCTGAATAAGCATAATTTCAACGTCTATAACGGGATTTCAATACAAAATATTTCGGGGAAGCATAAACAAGGGTGTGCGGCATATGGAGATGTACTTGTTCAACTTTATAGCGATGATTACGCACAACTAATCAATATAGACACTGGTTCAATTATTCATTCGTTTACAACCACAACGGGTCATGGTGCGAGTGCGCAATTTTCGACTGAATTTTATAGTGCATCTGATAAATACCCTCTGTTATATGTATCTCCTGAAATGAAGTCGGATTTGAGTGATTCTAACGAAGTACAAGTTATTCGTGTAACTGACGAAAGTTGGGAGATAGTACGGATTATTCGTGTACCGAACAGATCATTTGCGGCTATTGATAATGATATGAAAAAATTAGTCGCTGTAAAAATTGAAAAAGAAATCACTGGATGGCCTAAAACATTATATATCTATGATATGAACCAGCCCCCAACAATAACAGATAATGTATACGAATATCCGCTTGTCAATACAATCCCGATTGGAACGTATGGTGTGCAACAGATGTGCTGTCTACATCAAGGGAATCTGTTTTTTCTCAATTCGGCATCTGACGGAAATCCTCACGGCACATGGATTGTCGTTTTAGACCCGTATAGTGGAACGGTAAAAAATATTATCAAAGATTTTCCTCTTGGGCTTTCTGGAACAACAAGCACATCCGAGGTCGAAGGGATAACGATATATTATGATAAAAAATTTGAAAAGAATATGATGTTCCTTGTTCCTTCAAGTACGCAAACCAATAAATTGGATTTTGATGTATATTAAAAGATTTGGAAATTCAGAGGACACTTTAACTGCTTTGGTGCTTTTGCTTCTCTTTAACTCACGATAAACCTTTGTTTGGTCACTGTTGACATTTCATTAGTTATCGGTTATACTCACAATCGAGGTGATGACAATGTCAATAGTGGCTAAACAAAAATTATTAAAAGCCATCGAATGCAAACTCAGTAGCGTTTTGGTAGTTGACGATCTCACAGAAGTGGTCAATCTCCTTACTGTAGAATTGGGTATGTATGAGGTGGAAGAAAAGCCAGAGAACCAAGCAGATGTAGAGACCGCTGATTTCCTTGAAGCATTTCTGTCCGCTAAGCTCTTGGAGGGACGTTCTGATGCAACCATAAAACATTATCGGTATGTTATCACACGTTTCCTCCAAGATGCCAATACACCAATAAGAGATATCACTATTTATCATCTACGTGGTTATCTGAACAAACAGAAGCTGGCCGGCATAGCTGATAAAACGTTGGAAGGTAATCGAAGCGTGTTTTGCAGCTTCTTTGGTTGGTTGGCTGATGAAGGTCTGTTGAAAAGCAATCCGTGTAATAATCTCCATCCAATTAAATGTGCCAAGAAGGTTAAGCTCCCTTACACTGATGTTGACATCGAGAAGTTGAAAGAGGCGTGTGGTTGTAATCGTGATAAAGCGATTGTGGCTTTCCTTCTTTCTACTGGTTGTCGAATTGGTGAAGTATGCAAGCTCAATCGTGATAGTATCAACTTCCAATCTGGTGAGTGCACTGTTCACGGTAAGGGTAATAAAGAGAGAACAGTATTTTTGGATGACGTCACGATGATGCTTCTGAAGAGGTATCTTGAGGAGCGCCACGATGAAAGTAATGCCTTGTTTGTTGGTAAAGGAACGGCAAGGATGACGCCAGGCGGTATTCGAGCCCGGTTGCATACCATTGCTGATGGTGCTTCGGTTGAACATGTACATCCACATCGGTTCAGAAGGACATTGGCAACAAATCTGATCAACCATGGAATGCAGATCCAAGAGGTCGCTTCTATTCTTGGTCACGATAAGTTGGATACAACTATGAAGTATGTATGCATTGATAAGAACAATGTCAAGAATGCGTACAGGAAATACATTTGAAAAGGAGGGCCAATATGTTCCTTGTTTTAGAGATCCAGAAAACGGGCAATCAGATTGCTCATATTCTGACGTCACACGAAACTCGGCAAGAAGCTGAAAGCAAATGGCATACGGTATTGGCTGCTGCTGCGGTCAGCTCTGTCCCTCAGCATTCTGCCACTCTTCTGGACGATAGAGGTTATACTATCAAAGTGGAGTGTTATGAGCACCCCATTGAGCCGGAAATCGTCCAGGATGAACCTGATTCGACAGAGTAAGTAAAGGAGGTACGTTATGGCTTTGAGTGAAGAGGAAAAAGTCATACAGGTCGAGCAAGACAGTGATGCTGCGGTAATAACTGCTTACAATCGTATACCGTATACTCTGATCAGTAGAGAGGTTGAAGGTCCGTCCAGTGATCTGCTGGCTGAGATGACTGAGATCTGTAAGTACTACAGGATATACAAGAAGGGGAAGGCATTCACGGTCGAAGGTACCCATGGCGATTATGTGCCTGCCACTTTACGGTATAAGATGGTGGCAACCTTGATCAACAAGGAGGCACGTTTCCTTTTTGCCGAAGCCCCTGACATTGTGGTTGAGCCTAAAGGTGATGCTGGACAGGTCACTGAAGAGGCAAAAGATGCACTGACCACAATTAACGACCTGATCAAGACTATTTTTGATAAGAACAGTTTTGAAGATGCCCTGTTGAAGGGCTCCAAGGACTGCTTCATCGGCAAGCGTGTGGCAATGGTTGCCAACTTCAATGAAGAGGATGGTGTGACAATCACTTTCCTCCCTGCCACACAGTTCGTATACCAATTCAAGGTTGGTAGCAACAATGTCCTTGAGAAGTTTGTATGCTTCATCGTTGTCCGAGATTCCAGCTCTCAGGCAGACAAGCGGATCTTTATGAAGAAGTATGTTCTTGGTGAAGATGGTTTTGTCTGGCTTGAGGAAAAGCTGTTCGACGGTGCCGGGACAGAATTGGAAACGTCTTTTGAGTTCCAGCCTACGCTGATGAGGACGATCCCTGCTGTTGTGGTAACCAACGATGGCCTGACCGGGGACATTGATGGCGAGTCTGAAGTTGAGCTCCTTGCCAGTTATGAAGAGTGGTATTCCAAACTGAGTAATGGTGACAAGGATGCTGAACGGAAGTCGATGAATCCGATCCGGTACACAGTGGATATGGATAGCAATTCGACAAAGAATCTGTCTTCGTCTGCTGGTTCCCACTGGGATCTTGGATCCGATCAGAACCTTGAAGAGGCCCATCCGATGGTCGGCATGCTTGAGCCTTCGATGAAGTATTCGGAAGCTCTGAAGACCACCCTTGAGAGGATCAAGACCTCTGGCTACGAACAGGTGGATATGCCAAGCATCAATCCTGAGACGATGACTGGCGTGATCACTTCTGGCAAGGCTTTGAAGGCAATCTACTGGCCTTTGATCGTTCGGTGTAAGGAAAAGATGAAGACTTGGCGGCCTGCTCTGAGGAAGCTGGTTGACATCTTAATTGAAGGTGCAATGGCTTATCCCAACTGCATCGTTCAGTACACTGATGATGTTGTCACTCCGGTTGCCTATGAAGTCAAGGTTGAGCAGAACACTCCTCTCCCGGAAGACGAGGTCGAAGAGAAGAACATGGACCTCAGTGAGGTCGAAAGCAAAACGATGTCCCGTAAGGCGTACATGAAGAAGTGGAGGCAGTTGACTGACGACGAGGTTGATGAAGAGCTCCAGCAGATTGCTCTGGAGAGAGAAATCATCGAAGACAGTTATGCTCCAAGTGGTGGGTCACTAACCCGTCTGTCGTCCTTACGGCCAAACACTGATCCTTTTGAGGTCGTAGAATAAAAACAGAAAGGAGACTCGGTCATGCCTAAAAACTTAACATTCACAGACGCTGAGGCTGTTAGGGATGCATTGACCGAGTCTCAGAAAAAAGAGATAGCTGCCTTGTACGACAAGTGGGCAGACCAACTGGCAGCTAAGGCTCATCAATACTCGTTGAAGACAAATTCCAGTGCACCGGTAACTGAAGCACAGCTCAGACAGTTGGAAGCACAGCTTCGGGCAACAAGCCAAGGAATTACAAACGAGATCCTCAATCACACTGTAAACAACTTGTACATCATGGCAGATGCCACTGTCGGTGTCAATTCCAAATGGCTTGAGAGCCTTGGCTTCCTTCCCGGTCCTATTAACGTTGCCTTTGGATCGGTTCCCGACCAAATAGTCAGGGAGCTTGTCACAGGGCAGTTGTATGGTGGTGGATGGAACCTCTCAAGTGCTATATGGGGTGCCAATGAGCAAGTTCTGAAAGATATTTACGGTGTCGTAGCTGCAGGCGTAGCACAGAACAGCTCAATCTATGAGATAGCAAAAAGTCTGGAAGCATATGTCAGGCCAGAAGCAAGGAAGCCTTGGAACCTCAAGGCACCAGATGGAAAGTTGATCTACAGGAAACAGGTCGACTACAATGCCCAACGTTTGGCAAGGACTTTAGTCCAGCACAGCTATCAGCAGAGCTTCGTAACAACCACACAGAAGAATCCTTTTGTTGAGGACTATATCTGGCATGCTAATGGTTCTCGAGCTTGTGCACTATGTGAAGAGAGGGATAACCAACACTTCAAGAAGGACGAGCTCCCTCTTGATCATCCAAATGGGATGTGTGTATTCGAGCCGAACGTTGATATCGACAAGATGATCGATCAACTTGCAGATTGGGTCAACAGTCCCGATGGGACGTTCCCCGAGATTGACGAGTTCAGCAAGAATTTTGGTTATCAACCGAATGTGGCCCAATTTACGCCTCTTCAAGAGAAGTGGCTTGGACAGTTTGGTTACACTCCGGGAAATATGCCTCAGAGCTTTTCAGAGTGGTCACACCAACTAAGCCACGAGCAGGCAACGGAGATCTTGAAGCTCCAAGGGAAGGACTGGGGTTCGCCCCATCCGTACCAAGAGATCCAAAAGTGGTATGACAAGAATCTTGCCAAGCTAACTTCTGGTGGTGTTCAAAAGCCAGACATCGTTGATCCGACAAAAGCTCTTGTTAATAAGTACGGGACTTCAAGTAGCAAGACATTCAACTACTGGTACACCAAACTTCCTCCAGAAGGCAAAGCTCTTGCTCAACAGTTGAAAGAGGCTTCTGGACTGACTTGGCAGAAGTGGTACGAACAAAACATCTATGTTCCAAAAGGTGGAGCACAGGCTGCAGCGCAAGCCACAGCACAGGCAGCACAAAGGACAGCACTCAGTAGAGCACCCGGTCAGATGACTCCGCAGCAAATGTTGAAGGCAATCCAAGATAGGTCTTATGGTGGTAGTCAAAGCACATCTGAGATGCTTTCGATGGAGGCAAGGGCATTTGCGAATATGACAAACTCTCAATCTGCTGGTCTGAGAACGTACACGGGTGGATCGTATGATAGCATGAACAGCTATTTACGTTATCGGTATACAGGCATGAGCCATGCTGAGGCAAGAGCAGCTTCTGGAGTAAGCAATAGTCAACTTGCTGCTATCAGAGAAGCCAGAGCAGGTTTGTCCCATTCATCTCTTGAGAGCGAGCTTATTGTTCGCCGTGGTACAAGCCTTGGTGATCTTGCTGGCCTGCTTCCGGGAGACTACCATGACAACAAGGCAATGCTTAGCAATATGTCTCCAGAAGCAATTAACGATCTCTTAGCTGGCAAGGTTGGAACGTTTGCAGGTTTTACTTCCACATCCAGCCATTGGGACAAAGGCTTCAGTGGCAACGTTGAGTTGATTATTCGTATTCCTCAAGGTGCCGAAGCAAGTTCCATTATGAGTATCTCTCAATTTGGTACTGCTGAAGGTGAAACCCTTTTGAATGCTGGTACGAGAGTAATCGTTGATCGTGTAGAAGCAAGTGATGGTCACAAAGGATCCAGTATTCGTGCCTATCTTGATGTCCTTGGCATTGATCCCGATTTTGTCTCCCTGTTGACCAAATAGTCTCTCTGGTGTATAATGACTGTGACCGGAAAGGAGGTTGGTCAAATGGCAACGTTAGAAGATAGGATCGAAAGTGAATCTCGAGCAGTAGTTGGGATTACGAACAATAACTTGGTTTGCAAGGACTGTGTGTTACGGTTTCCTGATGCAATCAAGTTAGGGAACGTTTCGAAGTGTGAAGCATATCCGGTAAGGAAGCCGGTCGGAGTTTTGTTAGGAGGCAAGTGCAATGAGTATGTCAAGGAATGAGCTGCTCAACAAGGTTAAAGGGGCAATGTTCTGTTTTGCTATTGGTGATGCAATGGGAGCAACCACTGAGTTTATGGATCGTGATGCGATCAAAAAGAAGTACGGTTTTGTTGATCGGATTCTTGGTGGTGGTTGGTTGAACATCAAGCCGGGCAAGGTAACTGATGACACCCAAATGATGTATTGCGTTTACAAAGCATGGGAGCTTTGCCCCAGAACCAAGTCCGCATTTATCAAAAAGACCAAATCCAATTTCATCAGTTGGTTGGATGCTGGTCCAATTGATGTAGGCAGCCAGTGTGCTAATGCAATCACCGCATTGAAGTTCAATAGGCCTGTTGATGGTGAAGCAGCTATCGGAAATGGCAGCCTGATGAGGGCACTTCCTTTGGCACTTCTTGGTCGGCTGGCTTGGAACATTGCCCAAGGTGATTTGACCCATCCTAACGATCAGTGCAGAGAAGCAATTACGATCTACACTCAAGCAATCAATGGTTATCTTTATGGCAAACCTGTTGATCGTGTACAGAGGTTGATGGAGCCTTCTGGCAAAGTCCGGAATACTCTCAACAATGCTTTGTATTATGCTCAGAGTTTTGGTGTCAAGGGTGCAATCACGGGAGCAGTGAATAATGGCGGCGATGCAGATACCATTGCTGCTCTGGCAGGTGGTCTGGTAGGAGCCAAGGAAGGTTATGAAGCAATCCCAGAAAGTTGGATCAGGCAACTGAGCCCCAACATCAAAATCAAGCTGGAAATTGCTTCAGAAAAGATAGTCGATTCTATTTTAACGGAGAAGGAAACAGGATCCGTTCTCAGGACGTTTAAGGAGACCTAGGAGGGTAAATCTACATCCAAGAATTAAAACGCCTTAGAAACGATTTTAGAGCGGTTTAAGAAAGGCTACAAAAATGTAGCCAAATAAAATATCCTAAGAAAAATCTGAAAAACCTGTTGACCTTTAGAAAACAATCCTGTATAATGCCGGTGAAAATAGAATAAATGGCAACAATCTCAGGAGAGGGCGGGTAGTTCGGCTACACCGTCCTTTTCTGGTTGGAAGGAGGAGCCAATGAAAAGCATCGTTTTGCAAAAGGCTCGTTGTACTAATCCAGATTGTAAGGCAGAGTTCCGTCTGGATAGTAACAACGTGATCCGGAAGCAATACCAACTGGAACAGCAATCAATATGGCTGACATATTACGATTGCCCAAATTGCAAGAAGCGTCATTTCGTTCAGGTCGACGACGAGACCACTCTGGAGATCCTTCACAATCTTATCAAGCAGATGGGCAAGTTGATGGCCAGACGAAACAAAGGGTGGAAACCACATCAGAAACAACAGGCCAAGTTTGAGGTAACTCGAAAGCACCTGAGCTCTCTCAGGAACCAATTGCAAGCTACATGTACCGGTAAGTTGGCCCACGACAATGAGACCGGAGAACAGTTTGAGGTGGTCTTCGATGGAGACTACGAATAAGCTGTATGAGGCTGCAAAGGCCTCTCCCAAAACAATCGTGTGTGATCAATGCAAATATGAGTTTCCTCTACAGTCTGTTAACATAAAGGAATCCGATGTTGTTATCGGTCCCGGTACATTTCAGTTGACATACTTCTGTTGCCCTGCTTGTCGGAAGGTGTACAAAGTCCTTTTGAAAGACAGCACTTATTACGATCTTGAAAAGGATCTCAACACTGCCAAGAAGCGGTTGAACAAAAGTATCCGTCAACGGAATCGCGAGCTTGCAAGGATGCTGGGTGGTATGGTCGAGATCAAGTCCAAGAGGTTGCAAGACCATACATTGGGAATGCTAAGGAAGTTCCCGGGGACGTTCACCTTGGTTACGTCTGAAAACAATGCCGAGGAAATAATCTACCATGAGTAAACATGGATGAAGAAAAGGAGAAAGTAAAAATGGCTGACGAAGTGAAGAAAGATCAGGTCGACGTAAACGAAGAGGAAGACGTCGAAACTGGTGGTCAGGGTTCTGACAACGGTAACGGTGCCGAAGGTGACAAAGGCACTGATAAGAACAAGCAGGCTGAGAAGACTTTCACTCAGGCACAGGTTACTCGGATGATGGCTCGTGAGAAGGGTCAGGGCCGTACTTCCGCGTACAATGAGCTTGGCATCGATCCGAAGAATGCTGCTCAGGTTGCCGCTGTGAAGGCTTTTATCGATAGTCAGAAAACTGACGCCGAGAAGGCGGCCGAACAGAAGGTCGCAGAACAGGCGGCACTCAATGAAGCTCAGCAGAGAGCTGCCATCGCTGAGGCAAAAGCTGAGGCTATGATTTTGGGTGTCCAGAAGCAGTTCGTTGATGATGTGGTTGTCCTTGCTATGGCAAAGCTGGCCTCTGCTGGTGAAGGTGGAGACCTGAAAACCATCATCGGTGAGCTGAAAACCAAATACCCCGTTTGGTTCAGTGATTCTGACGAAGACGAGGACAGCAAGGATGGAAAGAAGAAGCAGGGCCAGAAAGGGACTGGTTCTTCAATTAAGGGTGACAAGGCTAAGGGCAAGGATGATGCCAACAAAGGCCTTGGTGCTCGCCTCGCTGCCCAGCGGAAAGGAAAAACTGGGGACAAGAAGTCCAGCTACTGGGGTTAAACAAACTACAACAATAGGAGGAATGTGTAAATGCTCAATCGTTCTGGTATTACCAAAACCGAGTATGGTGCTCCCCGCCAGATTCTGGCCAATGTGGAACATCAGATGTCTGTCGGTTGCATCGTTGCTCA
>OCTX011995856.1_pt1 | contig 15542 bp, 15 predicted proteins | sample 1539691 | NCBI WGS metagenome assembly OCTX01 (sample SAMN02144231, study PRJEB22623) | gut metagenome | biome: sheep rumen | host: Ovis aries | place: New Zealand | reverse complement strand
AATTGTGATGGAGTTGAATTACTAAAGTATTTATCGGGGGATATTTTATACATTGATCCGCCTTATAATGAACGCCAATATTTGCCTAATTACCATGTATTAGAAACGGCAGCAAAATATGATTTTCCTGATTTAAGAGGTGTGACCGGTCAGAGGGCATATGAGAACCAGAAATCTGATTTCTGTTTGAAAAGTAAGGTGGTGGACGCTTTCGAAGAATTAATAATCAACGCACAATTTGAACATATTATTCTGAGTTATAGTACAGATGGATTAATGACAACCGCTGAGATTGAAGAGGTTATGAAGCGATATGGCAAAGAAGACACCTTTAAAATTTACAAGATACCGTATAGACGTTATAAGAGTCGAAATGCAACATTAACTGATGAACTAAATGAGTTACTGGTTTATATTCAAAAATAAAGGAGTTTATACAGAAAATGTATTTGAGGTCACCATTAAATTATACAGGTGGAAAATATAAGTTATTAGATCGAATTATCCCTTCATTCCCTCAGAACATTCACAACTTTGTAGATTTATTTACTGGGGGAATGAATGTTGGAATAAACGTTAATGCGGATACTATCTATGCTAATGATCATATTGATTATTTGATTGAAATTTATGACTATTTTCAAAAAACGCCCACCGATACACTATTAGCAGACATAAACGCCCGTATTGAATGTTTCTCCTTGAATCAAAAAAATGTTGAAGGATATAATCAGCTTAGAGAGCATTATAACAGTGAAAAAAGTCCATTAGATTTGTTTGTTTTAACATGTTTTGCTTTTAATCATCAGATTAGATTCAATAATTCGCTAAAGTTTAATACTCCTTTCGGAAAAGACCGGAGCTGTTATAATTCGAGTATCGAGTCAAATCTAGTTGCTTTTTCTTCAGCGCTGAAGGAGAAGAATATTGTATTGAGCAGTATAGATTTTCGCGAATTTGATTTTAGCAGAATTAATAAAGGAGATGTTGTCTACTGCGACCCTCCATACCTCATTACTACAGGATCCTACAATGATGGTAAACGAGGCTTTGGTGACTGGGGGATTGAAGAAGATCGTGATTTGCTCCATTTACTTGACGAATTACATTCTAAAGGAATCCTGTTTGCATTATCAAATGTGTTTTATCATAAAGGCAATACAAATGAAGAGTTGATTAAGTGGAGCGAAAAGTATAATGTAACATATTTGGATAAAAAATATTCTAATTGTAGTTATCATTTTAAAGACAGAGATACTAAAACTGTTGAAGTCTTGGTAACGAATTATACCTGGGAGGAAATAAATTGGCAACAGATGAAATTGGATATATAGAAGAATTACAACCATTTTTGGAAGTATACCCAGATTATGATTTGACGACACTTCCATCATGGGTGGCTGATGATATAGAAAATGCAAAAGTCTATGGCAATAAGAAACGTGGTATTTTGATGCCGGATGGTCAGAAATATCATTTAGATAATTCACTAAATGATATGAATGGGCGGGATTGGACACTATTTATAAATTCAGTTTTTTCAACGCATTATCCTACGAGAGGTAAAGAGGGTTATGCTCATGAGATAAGAAAAATACACCCTACTCCAAAACCTCCACAGTTAATGCGTGATCTGATTTGTTTTTTTACGAAACATGATGAAATTGTATTTGATGCTTTTATGGGAGTAGGAGGCACTCTATTAGGAGCTTCATTGGCAAATCGGAGAGCAATTGGTATCGAATTAAATCAAGATTATATAGATGCTTATAAAAAAGCAACAAAAGAACTCAATCTTAACGAGCAGAACACTATTTGCGGTGACTGCATAGAAATAATGAAAAAAAAGCAGGATATTGAAGCCTATTTGAAGGGAGATAAAATTAGTCTAATGCTCATCGATCCTCCGTACGGAAATATGATGAGTAAAGAGAAGACAGGAGGAGATATTGGTGTATATGGAAAAACCTCTACTCCTTTTACGGATAGTGAGAAAGATTTAGGAAACATGAAAAAGGAAGATTTTTTGGTGGCTTTGAAACAGTCTGTAGAACTAACTCTTCCGTATATTAAAAAAAGAGGATATATTGTAGTTTTTATAAAGGATCTTCAACCGCAAAAAAAAGATGTGAACCTTTTGCATTCTGATGTAATAAATAAACTAAATGAGATTGAAATTGTTTATTATAAGGGAATGAAAATATGGTCAGATGAATCAACCAAATTATATCCGTATGGATACCCATTCTGCTTTGTTGCGAATCAAATCCATCAATATATACTAGTCTTTCGAAAAGAAAAATAATGTATTTTAAAGGAACATTTTTAAAAGTATAAAGTGTATTGCAAAAAGAGAACGCCGTCATTTAGATGCCGGCGCTCTTCTTTATATTGAAAGTGTTATTTGTGATATATATTTTATTGATTTATATATTAGATGACCCCTTCTTTTTTGAAGGCTGCTTTAACGCAATCGGGAGAGTTGGGATTAATGAAAACTCTTCCGGTTTGATTAACGTAGATCAAAACATCGGGATGAAGTTGTCCCGTTTTTGCTCCACCAAATATACTTACGCATCGGAGTACGTTGCAGTTAGGATAGAACTTATTAATGTAGTCGTTTTCAATGCTGTCGTAGCCCTTTATTTCTTCAATACCGTTTTTCAGAGTAGAAAGCTTCTTGCCTTCAACAAGAAGTATTTGTTTTGTAGCGTCATCATATAAAACTACATCAGGAAGTAGAAGGTTATTTCCAGTTCTATCTTTTTTGGGGAGCGTTATATCTTTACGGTCTTTAGTCCAAAAATAACCACGTTCACAACCAGCGTGGTTTTCATATACGCATGTCATACCATATTTTGAGCAAACCATGTGGAGCAGAATAGATGCTACCTTTTCTGAACTCTTTTCATAATGCCAATATTGTTCGGGGAGTGAAGTTTTTTGAGGCATATCAATTCCGTCAAGTCTCATATTTAATTTGCTACAAATAAACAAGAATTTGTTTTTTCCATTTGTTTTATTAACATATTCTTGTGTGACTCCATGACGAGTGATGACAATCTCTTTATCATACCCCAGTACTCTTAAGCATTTAGATATCATGGACAGACCGCCGATGTTAGGGTCGTGAGCGATTCTTCCAATATTGCCAGGTTTATCAAGTCTTCCAGATATTTCTATATGGTCATCATATTTTGTAATTTCTATTGGTACATTTCCTTTAGGAGGTTTTCTCATTTGGCTTTTAAATGTAATAAGTTCATCGATGTTTTTAAAGGGTTTAAACCATTTTGATGTCTCTTTGCCTACAATTGTGGCACCAAGTGTCAATAAAATATTGGTTCCAAAGACACTGGTGTTACTAGGCTGTTTTTCATCATTTCGTGCATGTTCATCGTTATAGAGCATGTATGTTTTTGTGTTCGGATAAAATTCATCGATGAATACAAATTTCGATCCTCTTTGAGAAACTCCGGTGTTTCTAGATTCGTCATCGCCGGTCTTAGTTTCTTCGATGGCCATAAGAGGAAATTCTGTGGTTGAGTTTTCTGTTGGAGGATTCTCTTGCTTAAAAAGTAAAAAGTCAAAAAAACTAGAGCTACCGCTCACTGTATATAAAAAAACGTCGTTAGCATTAGCCAACTTGATATTCTTTACCACATATTTAAATTGGAAGACTCCATTTTTAAAAACAGGTTCTATTGAAATGTCATCATTGGTTAATTGCATTTTGTCGGAATATTCTTTGCAATATTCTTCCAAAATTCTTTTTATTACTGAATTTTTAGGCCTTTCTTCAGTTAAGATGTAAATGTTGTCGTTTTGATTCATTTTATCCCTCCAATCTTAGCTTTTGTGTTATGATATCAAATGTATAATGATTAATTAGTGGTCTACAGACTATTGACATAGATTTTGCAGGAGGAATTTTAAATGAGCTTTAATGTTGGTGAAAGGTTAAAAAGCCTTAGAGAGTATTATTTTAAGTGGACAAGATATAAGCTTTCTGCTAATTCTGGAGTAGATGCAAAATACCTAAAGAAAATTGAAGATAATATTAGTCGCCCATCTGTAGATGAGATTGAAAAAATCTGTGATGGCTTTAATATTCCTCTTTCTCTTTTTTTTATTCCAACTTCATGTGAATTAATAGAATACGAAATTCAAAAATTGAAAATAGATAAAATATTGTCTGGGTTTGATTTTAGGTTTAATACTAAGAATCTTTTCTCCAACTGTTATAAAAGTATATGGTATAGTGGGTATATTTGTTCTGCATTCTACGATGAGGTTGAGATCCAAGTATATGCTGATGGAAATGTAAAAGCGGTCATATATGATGGGTATGAAGAAGTTATCGAAATTGACGGGGAAGATGTAGGTGCAGAATTAATGAAATATGTTAAATCGGACAAGGAATTAGAAGAGATGGGTATATTAGGAGAATTTGATCAACATGAACTAGATTTGCATGGTGGTAGGGCAATATTTGTATCTGAATGTAACTGGCTGTGTGCACAAGTAATCAATCATGAGACGGAAGAGGTCTCAGAAGGAGATATCATAGAGTATGATGACATATTTGGTTTTTTTAGGTCTGATGCGGAGGTTTTACTAAATTATATATATGACAGCGATGTTTATTAGACTTACATTATTTGAGAACATAGCAGGAATTCTATGATTTGTAATAAATTCTGTTCGAAATTGAATTATTTTTAAGAAATAAGTTATAATTATTATGATTATTATGAGTAGCACGAGGGGGGTATTTATATGGCATATGGAAAATCTGTAAATCTATTTTTAGTAAATGCAAAGGCAGATAGCCTTATTTTGGCAACTATGTCAAATTGGAATGCTACTGCGCTTCGCATACCACGTATAGAAGTTCCGGATTGTCAAAGAAAAGAATTACAGCAACCAGGCGTTTATTTTTTGATTTGTTCTGATCAAGATACTGGAGAAAAATCCGTCTACATTGGTGAATCTGACAATGTTAGAAAACGTTTATTAAAGCATATCGCAGACTATAAGGCTGATAGTGAACCATATTATTGGAATACGGTTATTTGTTTTACTGGACCGATGCTTAATAAAACGCTTGTTAGATATATAGAGTATTATTGTTTTGAAATGGCGAAGTCTGCAAAAAGATATGGTGTCCTTACTCAAAAAACCTATTCTAAAACCGTTATATCAGAACCAGATCAAGCGGCAATGGATGAGTTTATAGATAATATGAAGATAGTGCTTGGAACGCTTGGGTGTGAGGCATTAGAACCAATAAAAAGTAGTTTTATGAATGGAAGAGAAGACATTGATCGTCGGTTCCATATCAGTGTTGGAAGTGTTAATGCTGAAGGAGAGGCAACGACGGAAGGATTTATCGTCTTTAAGGGAGCCACTATAAATGAAAAAACAAGTTTCAAATCTTTAAACAAAAGGGCGGCGGAAAGACGGGAATCATTGATAGCAAGTGATAAGGTTGATAATCTTACCACAACAGAAGATATACTTTTTTCAAGCCCTTCTGCAGCTGCAGATTTTCTGATGGGGTATTCTATTAGTGGTCCGGCCACATGGAAAGATAAAAATGGAGTTCCTTTAAAAGATAGAGAAGACATTTAAGTTAATAATAGCTTGTTTACTCTTATAATTTTGGAAGTGATATTGTATTGATAATTATGATGATTTCATTTTTGAAACAAGTAAGTGTATTGTCAATAAGGTGATAAATGTACTTTATAAAACAGATAATTGGCTTAGAGGTGTAAGCTATGCCATTCCAAATCATTCGTAACGACATAACAAAAGTAAAAGCAGATGCTATAGTAAATACCGCTAATCCCAAACCGATTATCGGTGCAGGTACGGATGCGGCGATTTATGAGGCTGCAGGAGAGAAGAAGCTACTTGCGGAGCGAAAGAAAATCGGCAGTATTGCCCGCGGGGATATTGCGATTACGCCCGCTTTTGATCTAAAGGCTAAATACATTATTCATGCGGTCGGACCGGTATGGAACGGCGGGGATAAAGGTGAGTTTGATATTCTACGCAGTTGCTACCAAAAATCGCTTAATAAGGCTTCAGAATTAGGTTGCAAGAGTATTGCGTTTCCACTCCTGGCAACGGGCGTTTATCATTTTCCGAAAGCAGAAGCATTGCAGATTGCGATGAATGAAATCAGCAGGTTTCTGATGAGGGAAGACATTGATATGAACGTGAAACTTGTCGTTTTTGACGACAAGGCATTCCGTCTTTCTGAAAACCTGTTCTTTCAGGTGGAATCCTTTATTGACGATGAAGAAGTAATCAGGGTTCATAAGCAGGAATATGGTCTTTCGGAACGTGATTTTGAACGTGAAAAGCAACGATACCGAAGAGAACTTGAAGAAGAAGCGCTGGAGAACGGTAATGATCCGTATTATTTCCCAAGTCGCACTTATTGTACAGGTAGTGCCTTCGATGAAGATTCCTTTGATCCAAGCGAGTACATGAAGGATAAGAAAGAGGATACCGCATTTCAGGATCATTTGATGAAATTGCTGGTGGAGAAGGATTTAAGCAGTACCACCGTATATAAAAGTTCGAACATAACTAAAGGTAACTTTTCCAAGATGTTGACCGGTGATACAAAGCATCCGCAGAAGAAAGCAGTGCTGGGATTATGTATCGGAATGAAGCTTACGATAGAAGAAGCCGAAGAATTGCTGGCAAGTGCCGATATGGCGTTTAATCCATATAATAAGAGGGATAAATTGGTGATTCAGTGTATTTTAAACGGACAGTATGATGTTGGGAAAATTAACGAAATGCTGTTTATATGCAAACAACCGCTCCTTGGAAACTAAGAAAAACGGACAGTAGGGAAACTTGCTGTCCGTTTGTGTTTAAAAGTGTCTCCCGCCGGGAGACCACATAACCACTCTTTTAATGTATGCTTATTACGGATAAGGGAAAGGAGTGGTGAGAGATGAAAAAGACAAACGCTGAAATCAGGGAACAGATGAATACCTGTGTATGGGTTCATCCGAAGAAGAGGGATGAAGTAAAACGAATTTTGGCTTATTTGAAAGAAAACGGATTTGATGGGCCAGAGCCTTATCCGGATCCAAAGTATGGACCGTATCCTAACATTCGGTACTGGCCAATACGGATTGACTTTGTGGATAAAAAAGCCGAAGAGGTGGCAGGGATTCTGTGCAATGCGTGTTATTCGACCGGGCATGAAATCATAACGGTTGAACGTTTTTTCCGGATTTTGGAAGGAGATGTCTGCATGAAGGAAAAAGAAGTGAAAAAGATTTATTTTGATATGGACGGTGTTCTGGCCGATTTCAATAGGGGAGTAAAAGAACTTTGCGATATGGATGCTCCTTCGCTGAGCGGCCCATATAATCCGGAGCAGGATGATGAAATGTGGAGACGAATCAAAAAGGTGAATCATTTTTATCTTGAGTTAGACATGATGCCGGGTGCAAGGGAACTGTTTGAGGCGGTATACGAAATCTATGGTGACAGATGCGAGATTCTGACAGGTGTTCCAAAACCCGAAAGGGGAATCGATACCGCCGGTAAGGACAAAGAAGACTGGATAGAGCGTGCTTTTGGACGGAATATCAAAGTGAACATTGTGCGCCGTAAGGATAAAGTCGATTTCTGTACCGATAAGGACTGCATTCTGATTGATGATATGGAAAAGAACATCGCGGAATGGACGGCTAAAGGAGGTACGGGAATTCGAAACATCAGTGCAGAAGAGACGATGAAGACACTGAGAGAAATGGGATATATCCGGTAAATGCAAGTGTCTCCCGCCGGGAGACCACATGACCAGACTTTCGTTATATGATTAACTCATCAAAGGAACAGAGTTATGAAAACGCGAAAGAAACGGAGGAAATAAAAATGTACGGAGCGATTTTTGGAGATATTATCGGTAGCAGATTTGAATTTGACAGAGGCCCTTGGACGAAGGAATTTGAACTTCTGACTGATCAGTGTAATTGGACGGATGATTCCGTTATGACTATAGCAGTCATGGAGGCACTTATGAATGCCGGAAAGGATGCACCCGTGGAGGTAATCCGTGAGGAGTGCATTAAGTCTATGCAGAAGTGGGGAAGAAAATATCCCAACGCGGGATATGGTTCCAGATTTATCTTCTGGGTTCATTCCAAGCATCCGGAACCTTACAACAGCTGGGGAAACGGATCGGCGATGAGAGTATCCGGCGCAGGCTGGATTTATGATACCGTAAGCAGAACCCGTGAGGTTGCAAGGGCAACGGCAGAGGTAAGCCACAATCATCCGGAAGGAATTAAGGGAGCCGAGTGTACTGCGGCCGTGATGTTTTTGGCAAGGACGGGCGTATCCAAGGAGAATATAAAGGAATATGTTATTAAAGAGTTTGGTTACGACGTATCGAAGACCGTGGATGAATTAAGACCGCTGCATCATCACGAAGAATCCTGTATGGATGCACTTCCGAAGGCTTTGATTTCCTTCTTTGAAGGGGAGTCTTATGAGGATGTAGTTAGAAATGCAATTTCTCTGGGCGGAGATACCGATACAATAGCAGCTATTGCAGGTGCAATGGCAGATGCAATGTACGGCGTACCGGTAGGTATTCTTGCAAAGGGAATTCAGTATCTGGAAAGCGATATGAGTGAGGTTTGCAGTGTTTTTCAGGAATTTATCAAAGGCGAGGCAACACCGGATCCGTATAAATACAACCGTTACATTAAAATGGCGGCAGAAGATTTTGCAAATGACCGCAGTGAACAGAACCTGTTCCGGCTTTTCAATGTTCTGACGGAGCGGATGCTGGAAGATGGAGAAGTTCCGATGGCAATGGTTGATGTAAACAATGCGATGGAGTCGCTTGATCTTGATCATCTGACGGAAGGAGACACATTCTCCCTAAATAAGGAAATGAGGCTTCGGATTGATACCGTAAGTAACGGAAACGGAAAAGAGTGGATTCCGCTTTATACTGATGAAGAGGAATTACATAAGCAGCCCACAACCAATATTCAGGTGAACATGCAGATTTATGATGTTCTGGCGAGCGGATTGCACAGTGACCGGGCAGAAGGAGTTGTCATCAATCCGTTTGGATTGGGTCTGCTAATTCCGAAGGAAATCCTGCAGATTGTGGTAAAGAGGGTGGATGAGCTGAAAGGGGGAGAAGGCAATGTTTGAGAGGATGAAAATAGAATTTAGATACTCAAGAGGACTTGGTTCGGACGAAATTGAGATTTGGGCTGAAAATGGCAAAATTCACTATTCAAAGCAGCTATTTGCCGATGGACTCATCAAGGTATCTGATTTCAATGGTTTGCAGGATAGAAATGTTGAGGACGCGGTGAGCGAAGTTTCTATAGAGGACTTTAATAAAAAAATGGAGCGTATGCATTTTGAGTCCTGGGAGAAGCATTATGAGCCGGTCGGATATGCGGTTGAGGATGGGGAACACTGGGATTTGTCCTATGAGACTGAGGAGGGAGAAAAGTTCAAAGCCTCCGGGCACAGTGCTTATCCGAAGGAATGGAATAAAATGATTCGTTATATTCGGTCGGTTGTAGGGTACACGGGAGATATAAGGCTAAAGAATAGTAAAATACTATATTAATTGAAACAGTTGAAGGGGGGCTTAGCATATGAACGCAATTGATAATTTAATGGAATACAGAAACAACAAAGAGAAGTATCTTCCTCTTATTGATCATGAGAAAAAGTATTTTCCTTTTCGCGAAGAAACAGACGATGTAAACATTGGTTGGGACTGTGGATTTATCGGAAACAGGCCGTACTTCTTGGAATGCTGGGCGACAACCGGGATTACAATGATTACTATTTTTCTTTCAACAACCGGAATTGAGGATTATTCCGTAGCAGATTTGGAAAAACTTCTGATGGAGGAAGGCAAGATTTATACCAAGAAGGAAGGATATGAATCTCCGGAATTTGTTCCAAAGCCTATAGATGAAAATGGGAATGAGTTTTTCTCCATCAATATCGTTGTAGGACTTGAAGATGAGCCGGAACGAATCGGTGGCGGAGGACGGTTGGTTCCATTTTCGGAATTGAATAAACTGAATGGTTATTCTGAAGACGATGAACGTGATGAAGACGACGATGAAATTGATGTAGACGCTTTAATAGAAGCTGCCCAAAGCGGAGATAAAAGCGCTATGCATGATTTTATTTCGCTTTGCTATTATAGTGATGAAGAGAAAGTGCCGGAGGAAATAAAAGACCTGTTTTTAAAGTACATATACAAGCTTGCTGATGAGGACGATGTATTAAGTCTGATCTTTCTTGGAGACATGTTTGAATCTGGAAAGTATGTTGAAAAGGATGGGGAGAAGGCAATTGAGTATTATCAAAAAGCCGCAGATGTTGGAGATGAGTATGGCTATGAATGTATCGGAGGCATCTATTTTACCGGGGATCTGGTTTTGGCAGATTATAAAAAAGCATATGAATACTTTATGAAAGTGTCGAAACCTACAGAGATGGCATACTTTATGCTTGGAGAAATGTACCGGATGGGGCTTTACGTAGAAGAAAATCAGGAAAAATCTACGGAATGTTACAGAAAAGCCTTAGAACTGGGCACTATACTTCCGGATGAATTGGGATTGTACGCTATCTATGCTAAAGAACGATTAAACGGGAATTACGGGATTTTAACCAAGGAGTAGACGTATATGGCAGAAAACTATGGACTTAGCAAATCAAGATATTGTCAGGGAGTGCAGTGTCCGAAAATACTGTGGCTTGGGAAAAATAAGCCGGAAGAGGCAACACAGAAGGCTGACGATGATGCGGTTTTGGTAAATGGCCGTATTGTCGGAGAAGTGGCCAGAGGATATTTTGGCAAATACGATGAAGTCCTTATCGAACCGGATAAGAAACACATGGCGGACGTTACGGCAGAACTTATGAAGAATGGAGCCGAGAACATTACCGAGGCCAGTTTTATTCATGACGGGCTTTATTGTGCCGTAGATATCCTTCATAAGAACGGAAAAGGCTGGGATATCGTGGAAGTAAAGAGTTCTACGGAGATTAAGGATATTTACAGAGAAGACGTTGCTTTTCAGAATTATGTTCTGACCAAGTGTGGCATCAATGTAAAACGCGTTTGCTTGCTATATGTCAATAATCAGTATGTACGGCATGGTAAGATAGACTTACAGGGGTTATTTACTCTTGAAGATCTGACGACGGATGCGGAAGACAGATATCCGTATATTGAGGATCAGATAGCCAATATGAGGGCGATTGCGTTGCAGGAAGACGAACCGGTGAAGGATATTGATGCATGCTGCTTAAATCCGTATGAGTGTGCATTTAAGGATTATTGCTGGAAGCATCTTCCGACACCGTCGGTTTTTGATATCAGCAACATGAACAAGTCGAAGATGTTTAACTATTATCACCAGGGTATTGTTTCATTCGATGATATCTTGGAGAATGCTGTAAAACTGTCGGATAAACAGAAACTGCAGGTTGACTTTGCGACGAAGCATTTGCCGGACCATATTGATGGAAAAGCGATAGGAGCGTTCCTGGATACGCTGACTTATCCGTTATACCATTTGGATTTTGAAACCTGTCAGCATGCGGTTCCGGAATATGAAAACGAAAAACCGTATGAGCAGATTCCGTTCCAGTATTCGCTGCATATCGAGTATGAAGACGGCCGCTTGGAGCATAAAGAATTCCTGGCAAAAGAGGGTACAGATCCCCGTCGAGCAATAGCAGAGCGCTTATGCGAGGATATTCCGATTGGAGTTTGTTCTTTAGCTTATAATATGCCGTTTGAGAAAACGAGATTAAAGGAATTAGCGGCTCATTTTCCGGATTTAGCAGAGCATCTTCTGGATATCCGAAATAATATGCATGATATTATGACTCCGTTCCAGCAAGGAGCATATTATTCTGAGGCTATGCAGGGATCTTATTCCATCAAGTATGTTCTTCCGGCATTATATCCTGATGATCCGGAGATGGATTATCACAATTTGGACCAAGTTCATAACGGCGGAGAAGCTTCGGCAGCATTCCTTTCCATGGCGCAGAAATCGCCGGAAGAGATTGCTTCGCTTCGGGCAAATCTTTTGAAATACTGTGGTTTGGACACCTATGCAATGGTGAAGGTTTTGCAAAGGCTGAGGGAAGCATATCATTCCTACAGGAAGTTTACGAGCGGAGTTGTAGGCGTTCCGGTAAATCCGGACGAGATTGTTTGGGCGAATAAGCCGAAGGACTAATCGGAGGATAATAAAATGGCAGAAAACAAAGAATTTGACGCTATTATGAATAAAATTACTGCCGGGTTAACAGGTGATCCGGAGAAGGATATGAAATATCTGATGGAAACTTCAGAGGCATACAAGGAGCATCAATATGGCAAGGAGATTCTTCGTGCCTGTGGTCGTATGATGTATGATCTGATTCCGGATGATAAAAAAGAAGAGCTTGAAAATGCTTTTAATAATGACATTACGGGGTTTCATCAGTCCCTGGAAGAGGCTCGCTCCAATATCCAAAACAAGGACTTTGATAAGGCCTTGGATATTCTTGGAAATATGGTTTCAAAGTATGAAGAGGGAAACTTGTTTGCGAATGACGAAGTGAGTGAATATTTCTGCTTTGACGAGCCAATGCAGGAAATCCTGTATCGTCATCAGAATAATCCGGAAAAGGATCTCAGACGTGCCGGCATTGATTTTATGGCTCTTTATTATCTATACGGAGGAGTCCTTGTTGAACTTGGATGTGTAAAAGAAGCCAGGGCTGCATTGGAAAAAGCAAAACGCTGGAATCCGGCAAGTGCAACGGTTGCCTTTGAATACGGAGAAACATTCAAGATGGAAGGTGATCTCGATAATTTTCTTAAAGCAACGAGGGAAATATATCCGTACATATACAGAAAAAACGACTTTGCCAGATTTTACAGAAATCTTGGCTATTACTACATCGAGAAAGAAGATTATTTTACTGCAGCATGCTGTTTTCTCTATAGCGGAAGTTACGAGCAGCACCCCATGATAGCTTCGGAATTGATGTATATTGAGCAAAAGACCGGAAAAAAGCTGAGTCCGACAATGGAAGAATTAATGGTATTCTTTGAAGAGAACGATATCCCGCTTACGATTTCCGAAGAGATGCTTAAGATTGCGTATGCCTATGGAAAGCATTTTCATGATGAGGGAGATATGGATGCAACGGCTTATTTCTGGGGAATTTTTGTCGAGTTTATTCAGGATGCGGAAGTTGAAAAGGTACTGGAGGAGATTGCCAATAAGGAAGAGTAATACGTTAAGTAGGGGAAATAGAAAATGGGTGATTCGTACAATACACAAAGATTCGTAGAAAGGCAAAAGGAAGATTTTTCTATAGCCCTGCGGGAGATTAAGAACGGACGGAAAGTTTCTCACTGGATGTGGTGGATTTTTCCGCAGTTAAAAGAATTGGGATATTCTTCCACGTCAAAGTATTATGGGATTTCCGGACTGGAAGAGGCGAAAGCATATTTAAAGGAGCCTTATCTTCGGGAAAACATGCAGACTATCTGCAATGCGCTGCTTGCATTGGATACGAACGATGCGCATCGTGTGATGGGTTCGCCGGACGATTTGAAACTGCGTTCCTCTATGACATTGTTTGCACTGGCAGAGCCTGAGATAAATGTCTTTCAAAAGGTGCTGGATAAATTCTATCAGGGGCAGATGGATGCAAAGACAGTCCGGCTACTTGGAGTTAAATAAAAAAGATAATAGTCAAGTAGTTTTGTTAAAAGCGTAACAGTGTGGTTGCGCTTTTTTCTCTGGTTATGTTAAACAAAATTCTCCATATTGCCGATAAATATTTCTGAATTTTGTAGATATTCACAATTCGAAAATTCCTTCGGAAATTCCCTTGATTTTCGTTTTTGGATGTATTATATTTTTAATCACGATAACAAACAGATGTTCGATTTTTGATCGAACAGAAAACGTATCTGTGCAGATAGAAATACTAATGAATCAAGGAGGAAATAAGCAAATGGTTGAGATTGTTTACACGCGTAGAGGAGGATGAAAGTACCACTCTACGCAGGAATTTACACAGGAAAATCAGAGGCATTCAGTGAGCTGCCCGGACCTCGGGGGATTATAGTCGGCTTGCTTTGCGGATCGAATAATCAACGTTCCGTAGTAACTTGTAAAGGTGACTTTCCCTTTCCTTTTCAAGTTCAAAATCATAACTATTATTTTGAACGGGAGGTGAAGTGGCTATATGCAGGAGATTGACTTTTATTGCAAGAATTGCAAGAAGACGATGAAGATGACATATACCTTGACCGGGGACGATAATGCTCCGGTAATGACGGGAATGATGATTCGCTGTCATACCAACAAATGTACCAGAGTAGCAATCCTTAAGAAGTATACGGAAGGAATGGTACGGGCCCGTGCGGATGCACAGGGAAAGTGCTACATCTGACAACGTAAACCATGTTAACATCAGACGCGAAAGCGTGACACAGACAATATAATTAAGGCTTCATGATATGGGGACTGGTTGAAGTACGGAAAGACTGATGCTTTCCAAGACCTGATCCACCGCGGACGCATGAAAAGATAAACGGCTAAAGGCCAAAATCTTTTCGTGCGTTCTTTTTTTACGAGATTAATCCTTTCTGTCGTTTATCGGCAGAGAGGAGTTTAAGATGAGCAAGAATGTAAAGAAAAGTTTTTTAGAGATTTATGGCGAAGCGTGTCCGGAGGAACGCTTCCAGATTATGATGGACAATTATGCTATTTTTCCAAAGGAAATTCGAAAAGCGGAGAAGAAACTGCAGTTTAAGATCAAAGCGGAACAGGAATGGGCAAGAAGTCACGCACGGTCAGAACTTGGAGTAAGAGTCCAGACATCCAAGCTTGGTGACCAGGCAGCCAATGAAGCGATTGCCAATGTAATGCTGGAAGAAGCTTTTGCCAACGGTAATCTTGATCAATCTGTATTTAAAGGAATATCAAATCCTGCAGAATTTGAAGAAGAGTTTCATCTGATTCGAATCATGAAAATGGATTACGAACTTTTGGTGGAACTGGTTGAAGGACTGGCAGATGATGACGCCAGAATTATGAAATGTCGATTCGGAGAAGGAAGATACCTCAAAGAACTCGCAGATGACGAGGGAAAAACAATTCAGGCCATAACAAAGAGGTTGGATAGGTTAATGAATGAGCTTAAGGAGGAGATTTTGGATTATCTGGAAATGAGTTCGGGAAATTTTAATGCATAAATAAGTTAGACCATGTATTTTTATGCAGAATTGATTTTTTCAAAAGATTGGAGAGAGCTGTTAGACCAAAGTTAGACCAGAGCGATATGAGAATGCCGAAAACCTCCTTTCTATGCGGGTTTCGGGGTTCGCAAAATCCTTCGAGCCCCGTCTATCGCTCGCCTGAGAGCCCCGTAAACACTGAGTTTGCGGGGCTTTTTATTTGTCAATTGTCGTCAGTTTAACTACA
>OCTX011420113.1_pt1 | contig 15543 bp, 18 predicted proteins | sample 1539691 | NCBI WGS metagenome assembly OCTX01 (sample SAMN02144231, study PRJEB22623) | gut metagenome | biome: sheep rumen | host: Ovis aries | place: New Zealand | reverse complement strand
GGAACAATAATAGAAATACAACTAGCAACAGAAGAAATAACCCCATATACTACAGAACAACAACAAGCTTATGATGAAATAAAACAAGCTATATCTTATGAGGAACAAACTAATATATCAGGTTCTAGTGATGAAAGTAATCCTTTATTTAGTGTAGAAGCTTATCAAAGTATGAAATTAGTTTTAGCGGGTTAGGAGGAAAGTTATGAAGTGTAAGAATGATACCATGGTCGAAATGGTAGTAATGGTAAGAAACGATAAAGAAGTAGTTTATTACTGTCCTAAATGTAAAGACATAGCAAAGATAAGTGTAGAAGAAGAACAGGAAATAAACGAAAAGGAAAATAAATAAGATTTTTATATTAAGAGCTTAGGCTCTTATTTTTTATGCCTTTTTACTGATTGCAGGCTAAAAAGAACAACTGGGAATTAGTCGACGGACGTTAAACGGGAGGAAATTATGGAAGAAAACATAGTTGAAGAAGCTATCGATGACAACGACGTAAACGTTGGGGAAGTTCAAGAAGGACAAGTAGAAGTTGATACTTCAAATGAAGAATCAGAAGAAGTTTTAGAAGTAGCTCAAGACGAACCTGTTGAGGAAACTACAGAAGAACCTGTAGAACCAAGAACTTACACAGAGGAAGAGTATCAAAGAGCTATTAACAAAATCATAGCAAGGGAAAGAAGTAGGTATGAGAAACAAATCAATCCTCTAATTAACACCTTAAAGGCAGGAGGATTTGAAGAGGACACATTACCTGCTTTAACTAATTCTATCCAAAAAAGCTATGAAAACCAAGGAATTAACATTCCAAAATATGACCAAATGCTCACAGAAAAAGAGCAAAAAGCATTAGCAAAAGCAGATGCAGAAGAAGTCATTGATTTAGGCGAGGAAGTAATGAAGCAAACTTTTGCAGAGCTATACGCAAAAGAAGACAGGAGTGTAAGAGAAGAAGAACTTATGTATCTTATCTCACAAGAACACTCAAAGAGAATGGCAAAGAAAGACTTGCTTGAGTTAGGGGCAGACCCTGACAAAGTTTTAAACGATAGTAAGTTTAAAGACTTTGCTAGTAAATGGTCAGACAATGTTTCAGTTAAAGAAATATACCAAGCCTATAAAAAATTAAACGACAAGCCAGTACAAAAACCAGCTAGTGCTGGAAGTGTCAAGAACAACGAAAGTGAGACAAGCAGATATACTCAGGCAAAGATTGATAATATGACACCTCAAGAAATGGCAAAAGCATGGGATGACCCTGAGTTTAGAAAAATAGCTGGACTAAAAATTTAATTAAAGAAAGAAGGAATTTATTATGGCAGATAATGCAATAACAGTATCAATACCTAAACTAGTAAGTGCAAAGGTATTAAAAGAATTAGAGAAAAATCTAGTAGCAAAGAGAATTTGTACAATGGACACAGGTTCACAAATTAAAAAATATGGTGATCAAGTAACATTCGTAGGACTTGATAATCCAACAGTAAAAGACTACACAGGAACAATTGTATATGAAACTTTAAATGATAAAGGAGTTACTTTAGTAATTGACCAACAAAAATATGTAGGATTTAAAGTTCCTGATATAGAAGCTTTCCAAAGTGCTATAGACATCAAAGGAACTCAAGTAGAAAGAGCAGCATATGAGTTAAAAGATAATGCAGATGCTTACGTATTAGCTTTAGCTTCTGACAACTCTATAACAGCAGTTGTAGATGCAACAGCATCTGGAAAAGAAATATCAGAAGACAATGCTCTTCAATATTTCTCAAAAGTTGCAAGAAAGCTTAACGAAGCAAACGTACCTGCAGGACAAAGATTCTTTGTAATCGACCCAATGGTACAAGAATATGCAACAAATGCTGGTTTAAAATTTGGAGTTAACGAAGGTATGAAAGGATTTGAAGGTGGTCTTGAATGGGCTGACTACTTAGGAATGAAAACATTCGTAAGTAACAACGTAAAAGTTGCAAGTAACATTCACTACTGCTTAGCAGGTTCTTACAATGCTATCGTATATGCTGACCAAATTATCAAATCAAGATTTATAGCAGAAGCTGAAACTGCATTCGAAGGACTATATAGTTCTTTACACGTATTCGGTGCTAAAATCATCAAACCTGCAGAATTAGTACTATTCAAAGTAAAAGAGAGTGGTTCTGTATCTGCATAGAAAAAGCTACCTTTTATAGGTAGCTTAAAGGGTATAGAGAGTACCTTTTAATGTGCCTATAAGGAGGAATAAAAATGATAGACAGTTTACTAGAAAGATTAAAAGACACAAAAATAAGTTATAGTGTAGGAACTTATGCAATAGCATTAATGTTACACAAAGGACTAATAACAGAAGATGAAGTTGTAAACTTTATCGAGGAAACAGAAAAGAATATCAAAGACGAATACAAGACAGAACAAAAAACAGACGAACAACTAGAAGAAATTAAAAAACTATTTGATAAAGAAGTCTCAAAAATAGAATGTGTATTTGTAGACTCAGTAAAAGACTATGTACTAGGAGTTGTGTTTAAGGATAACACTTACACAACAATAAGAGCTTATGAAGACATAGAAAAGATAAAAAGTCAAATAGAAAAAGTAGGAGGAAAGTAAAATGACACTTTCTCAAATTAAAGAACTAGCAGTAAAGCTAATAGATGAGTACTCTAACAATGCAAACTTAACAGATGACGAAGATATTAGACTTAAACTTAATGGCCTATGCAACTTAGGACAAATAGAACTTTCACTAATAAAGAAAATAAAGAAGACTTATGAGTTTAGTATAGACGAAGAAGTTGAAGGATATAATGTAATCACACTTCCTGATAACTTTATGGAAGAAAATAGACTAAGATATTATTCAAGTAATAACAGTATTCTAAGTTATTATATTCAAGATGATAAGTTAAAAATTGCAGGTAACTGTTTAGGGAATTTTGAGTTTGAATATTTTGCAAAACCACAAGAAATAACAGAAGAAACCTCAGACGATTATGAGCTAGAGATAGATTTAATCGCACAGCAAGTCTTACCTTACTACGTAGCAAGTGACATTTTAAAAAGTGATGTTAGTGCAAATTATACAGCATTTGAAGCAAAGTATAATGCTAAGTTAGAGATATTAATGAATAGTGTTAGACAAGAAGATAACGGATTAATAACGATAAATCAAATAATAGGAAATTTGTAGAAAGGAGGAAACATGGCAACCATACCAAGTTTTACACCTAAAACCCCTAAAGTAAGAGTATACAATAATTTTGCAGGGGTAGACTTTACTTCTGATAGTTCTCAAGTACAACTTAATAGAAGTCCTAATTGCGTAAACATGTATAAAGATTATAAGTCTAGTCTAGGACAAGCAATAGAAACTAGACCAGGCTTTATTAATTTACTTGAGCTTAGTTCTGAAATATTTGGAATACATTTTATCAAGACAAATTCCCTAAAGGTAATAGTACATAGTGGAACTAAACTCTTACTATGGAGTAATTATCCAAGTGAACAAGAAGAGTCAAACATGACAGAACTATACTCATCAATGGCAGAAAGAAAGTCAGTATCGTTTGTGTATAATGACAAGATGTATATAAACGATGGAACGAATTATTTATACTATGATGGAAGTACAGTACAAGCAGTATCAAGTGATGCTTTTATACCTACAACAACAATAGCAAGAGCACCATCAGGTGGAGGAACATTGTATCAACCTGTAAACGTATTACAGCCTAAACGTAAGAACTCATTCTTAGGAAATGGAACAGACAGGAATTACACATTAGATTCAAGTGGTTTAGATTCTACAACAGTAACAGCAACAGTTAATGGAACGAACAAAACAGAGGGAACAGACTTTACAGTAAACAGGTCAACAGGAGTAGTAACATTTAATACAGCACCTGCAGCACCAGGTACAGCAGGACAAGACAATGTAGTAATCACATTTGCTAAAACAGTTAGTGATTATGGAACAAGAATAAGCAAATGTATATTAAGTTGTATATTTGACAATAGAGTATTCTTTAGTGGAAACTCAAATTTCCCAAATGCATTATTCCATAGCATGCTAAATGACCCAACATACATCTCAGACACAGCATATTATCAAGACGGAAGCGATAATGTTTCGATAACGTCTTTAATGAGAGTAGGCGACAGCATACTTGTAATAAAGAAAGACGACCAACAAGACTCAGTTGTTTATTATCATACTCCACAAGAAACAAAAATAAATGATGAAACAGAAACAGTATATCCAACAAAACAAGGATTAGCGGGAGTTGGTTGTATATCATTCTGGGGAAGTAAGAACTTTTTAGATGAGCCAGTATTTATGAGCAGATTAGGATTAAAGAGCTTTACTAAGTTAAATTTAGGGTATGAAAGAAGTATTGAACACAAGTCTACAATGGTAGACAGTAAGCTAGTAAATGAAGCAGATTTAGAGAACGTCCACTTAGAACAATGGAGAGGCTACTTATTGTGCTTGATAAATGGACATATATACTTAGCAGACAACAGACAAAAATTTGTAAATAGAGGAACACAACAGCAAGAATATGAATGGTACTACTGGGATAACATTGGAGATGTAGTTGATAACGTATTTCATAAAGCTACATTGCTTAAAGAATATGATGACAACTTATTCTTTGGAACAGAGAACGGAGTAGTTGCAAAGTTTGTTGATAATAGATACAACGACAATGGAAGAGTAATATATTGTCAATGGCAAACTCCAGATGATAGCTTTACATCAGAAAATCACCTTAAGACTACTAATAAAAGAGGTGGAATAGCAAACTTGAAAACACTTCCAAATAGTGTTTGTAAATTAAAAGTTAAAACAGACAAAATAGATGAAACGTATGTCACTAGATACATATCTAGTGGCTTTTCTTTTGTGGATTTTTCATTTATAGATTTTGCATTTACGACCTCAAGTAAGTCTTTTATGAAATACAAAATCAAGCAGAAAAAATGGAGTCAGATATCAATGACATTTTACTCGGACGAACTTGACAAACCATTTGGAATATTTAGTTCTACATTAGAAGCTTTTATAGGTGGATATGTAAAATCAGTAAATTATTTATAAGGAGGAATAAAGATGGCATTTGAGAAGATAACAGAGAATGTCGAGAATATAAGCCTATTAGCGGACACACCAGCAATGACATCTAATGAGCTTAAAGCAGAATTTGACAAAGGTAGTAAAACAATAAAGACAAAGTTTAATAAATTAGTAGATGATTTAAATGAAATGAATCTACCATCATTTACCTTGGTAGAAGAATGGGAGGAATCATAATGGCAAAGAGTTATAAATTAGAAGATGGCAATTATATAGACAGTAAGGGTATAGTGCACAGCAGAAAAAAATTAAATACTGTTTTAGACAGCAAAATAGGATATACAGTATTAGAAAATGGATTCAACATAAACAACATAAAAGAAAACGGTAGATATGGAATATTTAATGCTTCAGGAACATTGCCAAGTGGTTATAGTACAAGTGATAATAATGTGATAATAGACTGTATTATGTGGAGCAGTTTATATGGTAGACAAATATTGCATGATGTAAGGACTGAACGTACTTATGTTAGAAATATAAATAATGGCACATGGCGTTCGTGGACACAATATACAACACAATAAAATTGCAATAACCATAGAATACACTAAGACAACAGATTAAAAGGAGGAGAAAATGAGTAATTATAATATAGAAGAAATGGCAAGAGGAATGGGATTTAATGATACATACCTTAATAAGTTAAGAGCAACAAATCAATATATAACAGAAAGTGCAAATCAAGATAGAAATAAAATCAATTCACAACTAAATCAAACTCTTGCGGATTATGAAAAAGAAAGACAAGACCAAAATCAAAACTTTATAAAAGATGCACAAAGTGCATATGTAGATTATGCAAAAGCCATAAACCCATACTCAGCACAAAGAAGTCAAGCAAATAGAGTTGGCTTAGGTAATAGTGGATATAGTGAAAGTTCTTTAATTGGAGCTAATAACGCATATCAAAATCGTTACACAGACACTAAGACAAACTATGACAATATATTTGCAAACATAAATAACAACATAGCGAAAGCAAGAGAAACGTCAAATATAGAGCTTGCTAAAATAGCACAGAACGAACAAGACAGATTACTAGATAACTTATACAGATTAAATGACTTGTATGTAGCAGAGCAAGAAAGAGAAGAAGAAAAACGTAGGTATGAACAAGAACTAGCATTACAAAGAGCAGCTGCAGCAAGAAGCTCATCAAGAAGTTCTTCTAGTAGGTCGTCAAGAAAGTCAAGCGGTGGTGCAACAGCAGTAAGTACTCAGAACAATCAATCAGCTAACAATTCTTCTAAAGATGGTTTGATGAATTATGTAAGAACAGTTATTAGTGCACCTACGCCTAAAGCAATAAAACAGGCACAACTATCAGCACTAGTCAGAAGCGGACAGTTATCACAACAAGAAGTAAATAGTTTATTATCAGCAAAATAGGAGGAAATATGAGCTTATATGATGATTTAAAAAAAGAAAAGATAATAAGTGAAGACAAAGACGGTAATGTTATAATAAACAGAACAGACGAGGAAAGGGCAAGGATAGAACAAAAAAAAATTCACAATAATCAAATAGCACCAATAAAAAATGTAGTCAGCAGATTTTCAAACATGGGGCAATCTGCTTCAACAGGTATAAAACGAGGTTTATTAAATAGAATTACAAATGTAACCAATAGAAGCAAGTATGTTGGTAAAAATTTAGGTGCAGGTACATTACAAGGAATTGCTGGTATAGGACAATCGGCATTAACAGAATCAGCCAATGAAATGAGAAAAGGGCAAGAAAAAGATGTCAATGGAATAATAAATCAAATAGGAAAAGCTATTGTAAATAACAGAGCAAATAATATAGTTGATGATACTATAAGAATAACAAAAAGTGATCTAGAAACTATAAAGAATAAAGATAAAAATTTATGGGAAAAACTAGTGGGAATTACAACAAACCACATAAGCGAAAGTGCAAAAGCTGTCACTCCTGGTTATTCCATATTTTCTGCATTAAATCAAGTTGCAGGTAAAATAACCCCACAAGCAAGTAATATAGCTTTAGATGTAAATCAAAAAATATCTGCACCAATAAAAGACTTGCAACAAAAGGTAGCAGAAGAAGGACAAAACTATGATGGAGTAACGAGATTTTTAGGTGAAGGTGCAAATGTAGTGGGAAATATGGCTCCATCTATAGTAACAAGTGCTATAACAAAAAATCCTGAAATGGCTCTAGGAGTTATGGGATTAAGTGCAAAAGGACAATCAACAAATGAAGCAATGGACAAAGGAGCAGACTTAGACGAAGCAGTTAAAATAGGAGATACAAAAGCACTAGTAGAAATTGGAACAGAGAAAATGACAGGTGGTGCTAAACTATTTGGTGGAGGCACAACTGCAGAAGAAGCATTAAGAAATCAAATCAAGAACAAAGTAGGAAATAGAGTTTTACAAAGTATAGCAAATGCAGGTTTAGATATAGCAGGAGAGGGATTAGAAGAAACAGTATCAGACATAGTTGACACAGCAATAGACAAAGGTACTACGGATAGAGATGCATCATATTCACTTAAAGACTGGGGTAAAACTCAAGGAATAACAGCTTTAACAACACTAGCATTAAATGGATTAGGAATAGGTGGAAATGCAATAAGTCAAAAGATACAAGATATTGCTAATCGACCAACAGCTCCTATACAGCAAACGCAGAATCAACCAACAGCTCCTGTAAATACACTTAACCAACAACAAAATCAAACTGTGCAAAATAGAAATATGGAACAGATAAAAATAGATAGTGAAAATTTCTCAAGACAGATTGATGATGTTAAAAATGGAACTTTTCCACAAAAGGATATGTTAACTTTAGGAAAGACACCACAAGCATTAATAGATATTGGATTACCAGATTTACCTATAACAATGACACAAAGACATTTAGATACAATAATGAATGAAAGTGGTAAATATAAAAACGCTAATTATCATGGATTAGGTGAAGAAATAGTAAAACAATTACCAGAGGCAATAAACAATCCTCTAGACATTGTAAAATCTAATACAAAAGATGATAGTGTTGTATTAACTACATATTTAGCAGATAAGCAAGGAAGACCTGTTATAGCAAGCATAAAGATAGATGGAACTGGAAGAGTTAATGACATTATGATAGATACTAATGTTATGACAAGTGCATATGGAAGAAATAACTATGATAAATTTATGCAAGATAATATTAAGAATGAAAACTTACTTTATGATATAGATAGAGGAGTAATAAAAAAAGTTACTGGGGCAAGGTTACAATTACCTAGAACCAGTAACTTTTCTACCAACGATGGTAGTTTTATTAATAATAGTATACCACCAATTAATCAAAAAGTCAATGGAAACACTATTAATAATAATTATGCACAAAATACTCAAAATGATACACAAAATCAACCAATTCCACCAATTAATAATACACAAGGAGAAACAATAAACTGGAACGAAATAGAAAGACCAGAAGGAAAAATAAGAAAGCATTATAAGAGTATAATAGAAAGTTCTAACACAACAGCAGAAGCAAAGAAGATAGCAAGAGAATTAATGGGTTCTGATACTTATGTTCCTGAAAGCAATAAACAACATTTAAATGAAGCAGATAGAAGAATACAAACCAATGGAGCAGATAATGAGCTTAATGCTTTAACATCAATGTCAAACAGAATAGATGCTAAAATAACAGCAAATGACATAGCAGTTGGAGAAAGATTAATTGAATACTATTCTAAAATAGGAGATAAAGCAAAATTACAAGAGGCAATACAAACAACAGCCATGGCTGGTACACAAGCAGGTAGAACAGTACAGGCATTGTCATTATTAAACCATCAAACACCACAAGGACAAGTAACATGGATTCAAAGGTCTGTTGATAAAATGAATCAAGAGCTTGTTAAGAAAAGAGGACAAAATGCTCAGCAGTTTAATTTTACACCAGAAATGCAACAAAAAATAATGGAAACAACTAATCAAGAAGAAATGAATCAAGTATTAGACGAAGTTTATGAAGAACTAGGACAACAAGTTTCAAAATCAAGACTAGAACAAATAGATTCATGGAGATATTTCTCAATGCTTGCAAACCCTAAAACTCACATTAGAAATATAGTGGGTAACGTTGCTATGGGAAAATTACAAACAGTAAAAAATAAAGTAGCAGGAACAATAGAAGGAACAGTAGCACAGTTTAATCCAAATATGGAAAGAATGCATACTTTAAAACCTGCAAGTAAAGAAGTAAAAAGTTTTGCTAGGAATGATATAACAAATGTAGCAGATAGATTAGAGTTGAATGATAATAAATATAATCCAAAGTCTAGATTAGAAAATAACATGAGAACATTCAAATCTGATGTTATGGAAAACACTCTAGGAAAGACATTCGAATTAAATGAAAAAGCACTAGAAGTAGAAGATGCATGGGGATTAAAATCAGGGTATGTAAAAGCATTAAGTGAATATATGACAGCTAATAATTTGAACCCTCAAACAATAACAGATGCACAACTAGCAAAGGCAAGAAACTATGCAATAGCAGAAGCAAAAGAAGCAACATTCCATTCTGAAAATGCAATAGCGACAGCAATAAATCAATTCTCAAGAAAGAATAAAGTAACCAAAGGAATAACAGATGCTGTATTACCATTTGTAAAGACACCAATGAATGTAGCAAAAGGTGGCATGGAATACAATCCAGCAGGACTTATTAAAACCTTAACTTACGATACTGTACAATTAAGAAAAGGAAATATCTCAGTTAACAAATATATAGATAATCTATCTAAAGGACTAACAGGTACAGGAGTTGCAGTTCTAGGCTATGCAATGGCAGAAGCAGGAATATTAAAAGCATCAGGTGGAGATGATGAGAAAAAAGAAAAGTTTGATGAGGCACTAGGAAAACAGTCATATTCTCTTGAAATAAACGGCAAGACATACTCTCTAGATTGGTTAGCACCTGCAGGAATACCATTATTTGTTGGAGCAGAAGCTCACAACATTAATAAAGCAGGAGATAATGAAAAAACTAGTAAGAGCACAGATGATGACAAAAGGTCTAAACAAATCATAGAATCAATGGAAAACTGGGCGAATGCTATGACAAACTCAATGTCTCCTATGGCTGAAATGTCAATGATAAGTGGACTAACAAGTGCATTAAAGAGTTATGATCAAGATAGTCAAAAGATGTTAGGTACAATTGGAACAAATGCAGTAAAGTCATATGTAAATCAATTCGTACCAACAGCACTAGGACAAGTAGCAAAAACAACTGATGATTATGAAAGAAGTACAACATCTACTGCAAAAGGAATACTTCCAAAGGCAATAGACCAAACTAAATTACAAATGATGTCTAAAATTCCTGGATTAAGACAACAACTTCCAATCAAAACTGATGTATGGGGTAAAGAACAAAAACAAGAAGGAAACGTAGTAGAAAAAGCAGTTAAGAATGCAATATTACCATTCAATATAAAGAGTGTAAGCAATAGTAAAGTAGACAAAGCATTAAATGAATTATACGGTAAAACAGGCTCTGTGTCCATATTACCAACAACTTCATTAGATAAAACATTTAAGATAGACGGACAAACCTACAGAATGACAAACGAAGAATACAATAAGTACAGAAAAGATTATGGACAAAACTCTTATAAGATACTCGATAGCTTAGTATCAAGCAAGAGCTATAAAGATTTAAATAACGAACAAAAACAAAAAGCAATAGAAAGCATATACAGTTATACTAAAGAAAAAAATAAAGTTGATTATGCTAAAAATAATAAGTTAAAAGTAGAGCCATCAACACTATATAACACAATGGAAGATTTGAAGAAGAATGGTGGAAATCAAAGCTCTTATTTACAATATATTGCTAAGACAACAGGCATTGAAAAAGAAAGTGAAAGAAACAAAGTGCTATCAGAAGCGGATTATAGCTCGAAAACTAAATCAATTATTTATAGCAATGGAACAGGAAAAGATGATGACTTCTATAATTTAGTTGCAAATAATACAGACTTAAACATAACAGAATACTTGAATTATAAAGCACAAAAAAATGCGAAGGCTTTTGAAGCGGATAAAGACGGAGACGGAAAAGCAATCTCAGGAACAGCAAAGAAAAAAGTTTATGAATGGGTAAATAGCAATATAACAGGTTATGAAAATAGACTATTAATACTAGGTCATTTATATAAATTAAGCAATAAGGAAAGAAACGACTTAACTAACTATATAAACAAAAAATCACAAAATGACGAAGAAGCAATTGAATCGTTCAAAAACTTAACCAAAAATTACACATATAAAAATGGCAAAATTTATTATAAATAATACTTGTAAAATTTTATTTATTATCATATAATTTTTACAGAAAATGTATAAAAGGAGAATGAATAAATGAATGATGATAAGATTAAGAGTATTATTAAAACATTAGCAATTATTGTAGTTATTGGAGTAGTGATTTATATATGCATAAGAATAGAGAACAATGATAGCGATTATGTTCCAATGACTCATACAGAAGAATTAGAAGCAGACAATGATTATTATAAAGAAGAGATAGACAAGTACAAAGAAGAAACATCTCACTTAAACTCTAGAATAGAAGAACTAGAAAAGGAAAATAAATACTTAGAAGAGTATAATGATTTGTTAATACAACAATTAGAAGACAATGATATAGAACCGTATGAATTATAATTAAAACCTAAAAAGGCACTTACATAAGTAGGTGTCTTTTTTGTGTGAGAAAGGAGGGAGAGAATGGAGCAATTAATAAATGAAATACATTGGACTAGCATAAGTTGGTGTATAATAGCACCAATTCTTTTAATTATACTTGATGTCTTAACAGGAATAACAATAGCATGGAAGAATGACGATTATAAAAGTTCAATTATGAGAGCAGGCTTATCAAAGAAATTTGGAGAAATAGTTTATATTATAGTTGGAATAATAACAAAGTATGCACTAGGAATAGATATAATATTATATTTTCTAGTTGGCTATATCTGTATAATGGAAGTATCAAGTTTAGCAGAGAATTGTGATAAGCTAGGTGTAGCAATGCCAGAAAAGATAAAGAGCAAATTAAACAATAATTCTAACAAGGAGGATTAGTTATGGAAGACGACAACATCATTATAGAAAATGTAGATTTTAATGAGGAACTATATAAAAGAAACATAGCAGACAATGACCTAGAAACTGAATATGAGGCAGGTGAAGATAATGCAGATAACTAATGTAATATGCCCAACAAGTAAGTATGACATTAAGTGTCCTTATGCAATGGTACCTGAATACATAACAGTACATAATACTTCTAATGATGCTTCTGCAATGAGTGAAATATCATATATGATTGGTAGACCTGAGAAGGTCTCTTTTCATGTAGCAGTAGATGATGAAAGAGTAGTAACTGGATTACCTTTTAATAGAAGTGCTTTTCATGCAGGAGATGGAAGAAACGGTACAGGCAATAGAAAATCAATAGGAATAGAAATATGTTATTCTAAATCAGGTGGGGATAGATTTATTAATGCAGAAAAGTTAGCAGCTGAATATATAGCAATGCTACTAAAACAATTTGGCTGGGGATTAGATCGTGTAAAGAAACATCAAGACTGGTCAGGTAAATATTGTCCACATAGAACTTTAGACATGGGGTGGCAAAGATTTTTAAATATGGTAAGTATGTACTTAACTGGTTCAACACCAATAAATAATAATGTAAATAATGATGGGAGTGAAGTAGAAGTGAAAACATATCAAAACGGAAGTACAACAGAAGTAATATATGCTGATACTAGCTTAACAAAAAGAATAGGTAGTTTAAATCCTAGAGAAAGATGCGACTGTTTAGGAATATTTAATGATAGACCAATGGTAAGATATAAAGTAGACGGGAAGAATGATTATAAGATAGGCTTTGCTAAATGGAAAGGTGGAGTCAGATAAGTTTGAGGTAGGTATAACAGCCTACCTCTTTTTTACACAAAAAAAGGAGAATATCTGGTTGGTGTATAATATTCTCCCTTTTTTTATTTCCTCGTAAGGATTATTTATATTATTAACAATATTATAATGCTATTTTCTGATTTTGTCAACATTTAAAGTTTCCATTAATGCTTTTTGCAATATTTGTGAAAAATTAACGTTTTCTTTTTCAGCAATAGTATTTAACCAAGCTGGAATAGAAAGAGTCTTTTTAACAGATTTATTTTCATATTTCTTTTTATGTTCTGTTAAATTAACAGTAACAAAAGATACTATTTGATTGTCTTCTAATTTTATATTTTTAATATCTGTTGTACATTGTGGATATTCTGTTAAATCTTCTAAATATAATCCCATAGCTTCTTTTGCATTTTCCATAGCTTCTGGCAAAGTTGTGCCATCGCTAAAACATCCTTTTAAGTCAACAAACTCAACCCAATATTGATTATCTTCAAAGGTAAAAATAGCTGGGTAAGTTAATAATATTTCCTTTCTCATATTAACACCTCTTTATATTATAGTATGAACATACAGGAGGGAATTATTCAATCCCCGCCTGCTTTAGTATTTTCATCAGTAAGCCTTTTGCCATATCCCTGTTGTGTATTGGAACGATAATATCTTTGTAGCCGTTCTTTCCTCAATCTCAAGTGAGAACCTTCTTGTTTGACTTCGTACCAACCATTCTTTTTTAGAAGTCTTACTAATTCCTTTGGTGTCCTTACCATAATATAAATAATCCTCCTTTCTTTCATATAACTTCCATCCTTCTTATAATTAATATTATAAACTATACGTTACGTATTGTCAAGTGAATTTTAAAAATAATTCAAAAAAATCTAAAATACGCTAAAAATCAAGGTATATAAGTATATACCTAAAAAATAAAAACCGCTTAAAACGGATTCTAGAGCCTCGCTTTTTGGCTATACTTCAACAAAAAATATATTGTAATAAAAATTTAAAAAATGAGTACACTATACAAAAGAATGTTTGTATAGTATTGACAAATTTACATAATTGCAATATAATATTACAAGAATATTACAATAATGTAACAGTTGTATTAAAAGTCTTGACAAACAATGTGATTAGTATAATATCTAATATAAGGGGGAATTGTTATGATGGAAATAAAGAATTTTGATACAGAACCATCTGAAGCAATTAAATTGTCCTTATACATTAGAAAAAAATATTTGGAATACGCCAGAAATATCGAGAGAAGAGAAATATCACCAATAAAATTACAAAAGTCATTATATTTTTTATTCGCATATTGGGGACAGTTTATTTATAATAATAAAAATAATAAAGATAGTGTTGAAGTAGATTATTCGAATTATGATGAATTTTTATACGATGATGTTATTGAAGCCTGGACATATGGACCTGTTGTACCAACAGTTTTCTTTGCTGAAAAACAAGGATATTTAGAAATGTTAGAGGAAGATACTAGTTATCTAGAAGATGATATAATAAAAAAAGAGTTTATAGATAATTTATTAGAACAACTATTTGCAATTGACGATTTTGGATTAGTTAATATTTCACATCAAGATGAGTGCTGGAAAAGACATTATTATGAAACAGATGAAAGGCACGATAGAGAAATACCAAAACAGGAGATAATTGATGAATATTCTCGAAAATAGGCTCAAAGAAATAGAGAACAATGAAGAAAAAAATATATTTAAACATAGGATTAAAAAAGTTTTGAGAAATGGTTCTGGTATACTAAAAACGGAACCATTTAATTTTAAATCTTTTAACTTTAATGGAAATTTACATTCCGATAAAATTGAAACTGAAAAGTTTACTAATTTTATTAGTAGCTATGAAAATAAATATTATGAAATATTAACGCAATTATTTGACAAATTAAAAAATGATAATTATGAATTTTTAAATGAATTTGAGTTAGATGAATATATAGCAAGTGAATATTCAGAAGCAAATAAGAGGTTAAAAAGGATTATTAAGAAAGCAAACAATTTGAAAGAAGAAAGTATACTTCCTAAAATTGATAAATTTAAACCTAGCAAATATATCAGAAAGAAGGAAAAGAGATTTGATGGCATTAGGCTATATGTAAGTAAAGATAATTCGGGCAATATTGATTTATACTTAGTAGATTTATATCATTTAGCTATTGATGCATTTGATTATAGATTAAGAAGATATAATTTAGATGGAAATTATAGATCAAAGAAAGAATTTGATAAGTGCATTTCAAAAATAGCTGACCATTACATAGAGAACTAAAAACAGTTCTCTTTTTTGTTATATTCGACTACATTCGACACACTTTTTCTACAAAATCTGCTATACTAAATAAAAAGGAGATGATCATATGAAAGAGTTATACAAAAAATCTTTACGTATGATAAAGT
>OCTX011664910.1_pt1 | contig 15552 bp, 12 predicted proteins | sample 1539691 | NCBI WGS metagenome assembly OCTX01 (sample SAMN02144231, study PRJEB22623) | gut metagenome | biome: sheep rumen | host: Ovis aries | place: New Zealand | reverse complement strand
CCATGTTCATCCCGGAGATCTCCGAGAGGACTTCGTACATAGGCCGGATCTTCATGGGCGAATTGACCGGGACGGTCATCATCGCATCTGCATGAATCTGATCGGCATCTACGCCAAGCTGCTTCAGAAGTGCCGTGTTGATGACAGCGCTCGCTTTGGAGCCTTCCGTTTCTCCGAAGTCCAGGCGGTAGATCAGGGCCAGATCGGCGATCTCCTGATAGGGGATCCCGCTCAGGCGAGTGTCGTTGGTCTTTTTAGAGATCAGCTCCAGCATCAGATGGTTTTTGGCTTCCTCATAATCCGGAAGCACAAAATCATCATCTTTTGACTTTAACCTTTCCAACGCACTTCTGACTGCTTTCTTTACGTCTTCCATAACGCTTTCCCTGTCCTGTCCGGCGTCAAGCTGCTCATAAAAAGGCATAAGATTCATGCACACGTTGACCTTTGCTCCGGGATAGTGAATGGACAGTCCCTTATAGGATTCGCCCTGCAGTTTTTCCACGTCCTGGACTTCAAATACCAGTCCCTCTGCACCTGCGGATCTCTTCAGTTCTTCAACAGTTTCGAATAAAAAGTTTTCGTAATTCATTTTAATTTTCCTTTCATCACACAAATGAAATAAGGACATCTCCGCCTTTGATCTCTGCCTTATACGGCGTAAGGTGATGTCCCGTTTCTGTCTTCAGTCTGAATTCCACCTTCTCCGGCGGATATTCGTTTTTGATATTTCTTTCGATCTCTCTGACGATCTCGCTCGTGCAGATCCCGTCTCCGTTTGACGAAGCAATGACAGTTGCTTTCTCCGGCCCAAGCAGGAGCCGGCATCCAGCAGCTGTCTTTCCCCGGAATCTGAACGTCAGTCCTCTGAATGGCAGAGCCTGACATATTTCGTGCAGTCCTGCGAGAGTCTCGATCTTCTGCCCCCACCGATAAGCCCCTTCAGGCCGTGAGGTCTTTTCCCTGAGCCCCTGCTCATCTGGAAGCCAGGATGCTGCAAGGTCTGTTTCGTTTCTCATTACATAAATTTCTCCTTTCTGCAGAAAAAGAAAGGAGCCTTCCTTTTATTGGAAAGCTCCTTGTTTATGGTTCTGTATATTATCTGTCATGCTGGAGAAAAAATAAAAAATACGGGCAGGAAATATTGTTTCGGGAGACAGAGGTCTGGTCATCCCCTCGTTTCAGTTTTGATCATGGCTTTTGACAAATGTCAGGCATGTATGATCAGACATATTTTCAAGTATAGGACTATTAACTAAGCCATTCTATGTATACGATGGTATAATCCATATGTAACAGCATAGAGTTCCCCTGACAGGATTCTTTATACGATTTAGGCGGTAAAAAATGAAATGTGATTATTGCGGTTCTGATATTATTCCAGGAGCCAATTACTGTGAATCATGCGGCGCAGAAATAAAAAACGAGAAACTAATCTGTAAAAAATGCGGTGCCAATCTACAGAAAAAAACAAAATACTGTACAAACTGCGGAACAAAGATTCAACCATCGGAAGAGGCTTCAAATACAAATTCTAGAAAATCTATTCTTCCTCAGCTGGTGGATCTTGCAGAAAGCCATATGCTTCCTAATCAAACTGCTTTAATAAATACTCTGTCCAAGAAAGATGACCATTCCGTAACAAGTCACTCGGTTGTTATGACGGATACAGAACCAAATTCTTCAGTGCATGAAGTTATTTTGAATAGGGGAGCTATTTCTGAGGATAATAAGATTAATGAGTCAGAAAAGTATGTTGAATCTATTTCCAATGAACCTGAGATCGTAGAGGCTAAAACAACCGATCTACTCGACATATTCACAACTGAAGAAAGCCAGCATAGCAACGACCTTTTAGCATTAAATGGTCTGTTCGATATTTGTATGAGCAGGCTTTATGATGATGCAGATCAAAAATCAGACTATATAGAAACAGATGCTTCTCCTGTTATAGTAAACCTTCTTAATTTCTTTAAGGGTGGCATAGATTACACTAATGGGAATCTTCTTGTGGCGGATTTTGACCATATGGATTCTGAAATTCTCAGAAAAGTCAAACAGGGTATATATAAAATTGGAGAATCTAAACAAATAGATGGAAACATGCGGGCGGTTATCGTAGATGATAAGAATAAAATTGTAAAACAGATAACCTTGAAACAGTACAAGGATCCATCTGCTGTCCTGGGCAATATGCAGAATATCGCTGTCATCAGTATGCTTCAGGATATTCAGGAAACATTGAATGGAATCAGCAATGATATTCTGTATCTGATCAGATTCACAAGAAGAAACGCACTGCAGACTCCATTTTTCAACGCGAGAAATGTGATTTTGGAGGCCGCCTTTACAAAAGATGAAGCAAAAAGAATTGATTATGTTGAGCAGGCACTAAAATACCTGCGAGAAGGTCTTACTTCAATCTACGGTGATTTAAACGATAATCTTGAAGATCTTGCCAAACTCCATAACCAGTTCAGTGCCAAGCTGGAGGATATTGATAAATGTCTTTCATATATAACAGAAGACATTCATCTTCTTCCTAAATATATTTCTGTCAGTGTCTATTTATATAATTATCTTGGATCTTATCAGAGTATCGATCATATTCTGGCAGACTATCAATACAATATAAGAAAAATGATGGAAGAAGGAATGGATAAAAAAGGTCATACTGCAATCCAGCTGATCCATATGAATTATTCATATACTCCTGATAACATTGATTACTGGCTAAGAAGTTCCAGGAAAATATATGGCCTGCTGACTTCAAAAACAAATTATGAATTATCAGACTCTCTGAACATTTACAAGGTTGATATGAAGGACCAGGACAAGCTTGAAGAAGCGGAAAGCGGCGAAGATGAATAATAATGAAAGAAGATGTTTAGTGTGCAAGCGCCTGCTAATTGATGAAAAAACCATGTTTTGTACAAGATGTACCCGAGCAGGCAGAAACACGGGTGGAAAAGTAATAAAGAATGTGGGTAAATTTGGAATGGCAGGCCTGACATTATTTAATATTTTGAAGAATGGGAACATTAATTCCCCAGACAATAAAATATAAGAAGTAGCAGCGAATGTAGCAAGAAATATAGCAAAGTTTTCATTTCCAATATTTCATAACGACGAAAAGGCGGAGCATGTTAGTGCACCGCCTTTTGCATACATCACGAAAAGTCATATAGTGGCCATTTAATATTTTTGAGCAGCCGCAGACAACATCATTTTTTACATCAATGTAGCCCCGTATTTGGCAAATGCTACTAAAGCAGCAATAATAGCAGTCAGGTTGGATGTGTCTTCTAAGAGCCCTTTTAATTTACCTTTATCTCCTGTTTCCTGTGCCGCTATCAGTTCTTTGATTAGATCCTGCAGATGCACATTTTCTATAATTGTATCATTGTTATGCTGCCCTATTGCTTTGATTATTTCATTCGTCAGAACAGAGGCAGTCTCGCCATCAATTGGTGCTTTCTTGTCAGCAATTTCTTTTAATTGCGATATGATCTGTTTCAAATCCTCACTGATTTCAGCAACATATTTCTGCGACAGAGCTCCTGCGGCGTTTTGTGCAGTATACTTATCGATTTCACCTCTCTCCATATCTCCTAAAAGATATCTTCGATAATTGCTTCCAAATAGACCGCTCAGAAGATCGTCAACTGAATAAGCCTGGTAAATATCATTATCCTGAACATAATATTCAGTTAATGTTGGATCATTAATAAAGGCATCGTATAAGGCTTTAACGCTGATAAATGCCGTCTGTTCCATAGTACGTTTCACAATAAAGTCTCGGACTGACTCCATGCCAAGTTCATCAGACACATCCTTCAGCCAGCTCCGCATTTCGTGCAGTCCCAGGCAGTTATAATTATTCTCTGGTTCGAAGTACTTAATGCTTATCTCCGTATCATCGCATATCTCAACGGACAGTTCACCCTGTCCTGCCTGAAGATGGAAGCCGTATTTCCATACCTTTTCAAATACTCTTCCATTCTGATAGCATTTGATCATGAGCTGCTGTATAACAGTCTCCGGTAAATAGCGGAATCTCACCAGATATTCCTGCTTAAGGACTAAACCTGATTTAAAATCATCAAATGAATCCGGCCTGATGTCTGAGCAGAGTGCGGGAATAAACAGAAACTCCTCCTCTTCCTTAATAAGAAGGTATGCAAGTTTGAATCGAAGTAACACCTCGATTATGTACAGAGCTTCTTTTTCACTATAGTCATCATTCCTAATCAGGATGTCGAGCACATCTTCTTCAGAAAGTTTCCCTTCCTGAATACGATGGCTTGCAGAAAGATCTTCTGCAATTTTCTCTGTAGCTGGAGCGCCTGTATCTGACCTTCTGCTGATCTTATAGTTTATGATCTTGTACATGGCCCGGATCACCCATTGAGGCTTCATGACCTGATACTCTTCAGCGCCTGCTTTATCATCCAAATCATGATAGTTAAAGCAGTAGCCAAGGTCATTGAACCAGCGGAGAAGCCATTTTGCTATTCCTTCATCATAATATCCGTCGTTTTTTTCTAATTCTTCCCTACAGATTTTGTAGTATTCTTCTTCGGAGATATAATTCTCTTTACTATAGTCCTGCCTCAGGCGAGTCCTGATATTGTTCCAGGATACAGGGAACTGCAGGCTGAAACTGAAATGGTTTTGTGCCATCCTACAGATCCTGTCTATAAGCCTGTTGAATTCGGAACTGTTCTGATCGTGGGCGTCATATACAATCTGGTCCACGATATTCAATTCAGGGAATTCCTTCTTTAGCTGAGTCAGGCTTATGCCGTCCCTTGGCTGGCCCTTCCAGGTATTAACTGCAATAAGAATAGGACTGTCCTTTGCATGATCAGAGATATTCTTTAACCAGTAGCGGGCCTGACGCATAAGGCCGCGGTGGCTGCCATACTGTCTATTGCAGAGTACGATCACATAGCAGGAACGGTCTGTCATAAAGCATCTGTGCATCGAAAGATAAATGTCCTGTCCTCCAAAATCCCAGAAATCTATCGAGCCTTCAAAATCAACTATTTTATTACTGTTATCCCAATGTTCAATGGATATATCATGTGTCACATCTGTGTCAGTATTCATTTTATTGCCATCATTCATAATACGCTGGATCGTATAGCTTTTTCCGGCACCGCCATCGCCCATAAAGATCACTTTTGATTCTTTTAATTCTGCTTTTTCTGAAGCATAATACTTTTCGATGAGAGAGCGGTTCTGAAAAAAAAGACTGATGGGTTGCTTTTGGAGATCCAGACCAAAAATGTAAATTCCGATTTCGTCTTTCGGATACTCAATAATATAGTCAAGGTCAAGGGTCAGAAGAAATACCGGCAGCTCGCTTAAATTCAAACCGCGCAGATCAAAGCGCTGCAGCCTCGTCAGTTTACCAATGGATTTTGGCAGCTCGCTTATTAGGGTATAACCCAGATAAAGGCTCTCCAAGTTGGTCAAACTGCCAATCCATTCCGGCAGTTCGCTTATCTGGGTATCGTACAGATAAAGGATCTGTAGGTTGGTCAAACTGCCAATCCATTCCGACAGTTCGTTTAACTGGGTGCCGCACAGATCAAGGCACTGCAGGCTGGTCAGGCTGCCAATCCATTCCGGCAGTTCGCTTATCTGGGTATGGCCCAGATCAAGGCTCTGCAGGCTCGTCAGACTGCCAATCGATTCCGGCAGTTCGCTTATCTGTGTGCCGCTCAGATCAAGACTCTGCAGGCTCGTCAGACTGCCAATCGATTCCGGCAGCTCGCTTATCTGGGTCTCGTCCAGATCAAGGCTCTGCAGGCTCGTCAGACTGCCAATCGATTCCGGCAGTTCGCTTATCCCGGTGTAGCTCAGATTAAGGCTCTGCAGGCGGGTCAGTTTTCCAAAGGATTCCGGCAGTTCACTTATCTGGGTTTTGCTCAGATTAAGGCTCTGCAGGCGGGTCAGTTTACCAAAGGATTCCGGCAGCTCGCTTATTTGGGTATAACCCAGATTAAAGCTCTGCAGGCGGGTCAGACTGCCAATCGATTCCGGCAACTCACTTATCTGGGTCTCGTCCAGATCAAGGCTCTGCAGGCGGGTCAGACTGCCAATCGATTCCGGCAACTCACTTATCTGGACCCAACTCATATCAAGACTCCGCAGGCTGGTCAGGCTGCCAAAAGATTCAGGAAGCTCCCTTATCTTGGTATGACTCAGATCAAGACTCTGCAGGCTGGTCAGGCTGCCAAAAGATTCAGGAAGCTCCCTTATCTTAGTATAACTCAGATCAAGACTCTGCAGGCTAGTCAGGCTGCCAAAAGATTCAGGCAGTTCGCTGATCTGGGTATAGATCAAATCCAAGCTCTGCAGGCTGGTCAGGCTGCCAATCCATTCCGGCAGTTCGCTTATCCGGGTGAAGTGCAGATCAAGGCTCTGTAGGCTGGTCAGACTGCCAAAAGATTCCGGCAGTTTGCTTATTTGGGTTTTGCTCAGAACAAGGCTCTGCAGGCTCGTCAGCTTGCAGAGCCATTTCGGCAGTTCGCTTATCCCAGTGTGGTTCAGATCAAGGCGCTGCAAGCTAGTCAGATTTCCTATACTTTCCGGCAGCTCGGTTATTTTATTTTGAGATAAATCAAGAACAAGTAATCCTTTTAACAAGCAGATACTTTCAGGTAGAGTATCAATACTTTCCCATTTCACCTGTGTTATTGTTGAAAGATTTTCAATTTCAATGTCAGAAGGGGTATAACCTCTGTCAATCCTTATCAGCAAATCGTACACTTCTTTATCTGTCATATTTCCATCACCCGCTTTTGTTATATCCTTTTGACTTTTCACGACTAGGAAAAATAATGGTAACAACAACTCTATGTAAATCTTTTTCTGTTCACACTCTTTACATTCTTTTGATAATCATATCATTCTGCACATGTTCTTTCTATAAAAGCCTTTCTATTTCTCTATAAAGATAAAGCACCGATAAGAAAACACCATAATTGCAAATAAAAAACAAAACTATATTCGAACCAAACAATCAAATCGGTCAACTTTTCCCAAAACTCATTGCCTTTCCCCTTGTTTTTGAGCATAATTCTATTTGCCGCGCGGACAGCAGTTAACAACTAAATCTTAAAACAATGGAGGAACTGTATGAAAAAAATGAGTGGCACTGAAAAAGATATAGAAGCTATGCTGAAGACGCTGAACGGCTATCTGGAATCGCTGGACCATATCGAAGTCATGTATTCAGAGAAACGAGGCTTCATGATCCTTCGATGGGACGCTCTTTCAGAGCGCTACTACGGCATCGACTCAATAAAGGATGCTGACCAACTGGCCATGTATATCTATGGAGAACTGATTGAACGGATCATAGAAGAGACAGGCTCTGACCATAACTTAAAGTGTATGGATCTTGACGAACCGGAGCTGGAAAAGGCCAGGGCTGTCACAGAGGAGTTCTTAAGCGTACTGCCGGAGGAAATGAAAGAAAGGCTTTGTAAAAAAACGGATCCGAAAACGGGTCTTCTCAGGTATTCAGGGGACTCGGTGAAAAGTCTTCTGGGATAAAATTCAATAGACCGGTATGAGTTCAAAGGCTGCTGTGGGAAATATCTATCCCATAGCAGCCTTTGTATATCAGTAACGATAGGCAAAGTATGATGTTCCTGGCCTATTTACCACTCTTTGATGTCGAACATATTCATAGTGCTGTCGAGGAAGTGATCACATTCTTCCCAGTCCTTGAAACGATGTTCCAGCTCACGGAATACGGCATCATGCTTTGGATGCTCCAGGTGGAGCATTTCATGATACAAAAGGTACTTGATGTACTTCTTATCTACGTCCCGGGAATTGAGCACCGAGTTGATCTCAACAATATGAGACTCATGGAAATGCCTTCCGTAAAACCCCTTGTAGGCTTTATCTGTCCACCGGTAGCAGGGGATCCCTTCAAAAGATCCGCCAAACATTTCATCAATGACCTCCTGGACAAGTGGCTCCAGGCTGTCATACGCCGGAGTCCTGTCAAAAGGGCTCCACTCCAGAGGTATTTCTTCTATCGACTGCCCGATTATGATATCCTTTCCCAGGCTGTCATAAGCTTCCCTGACTCTGTTTACATATGCTTCTTCAGAAGGAAACAGATCCCTTGCCGTATCATTTGTCTGATAGATCCGGGCAGCCTCGGATTCCAGGTCATATCCGCCGGCCTGGATCTTTTCTGCCACACAGACGGGATCAATCAATTTCCTGTTGGCAAGCGCATATCTCTGCGGAGGAAAACCATTATCTCTCCAGTTGTCCATAAGAAGCTGGATCTCATATTCTGTGGGCTGATCACAGAAATTCCCAAAATATCTGGTTAGTACCGTCTTTGCAGTAACGCTCCGGTCCTTCAGCCAGAAATCTTTGTCCTTCATCATACTGACCAGCCCATGAATCTGGTTCTCAAAGAACAGCATGCAGACATCTTCGCCGTCTTTGTCGCATAATGAATACCACCCGGATGGCAGCATGACCTTCTGTCCTGCTTTATCATATTCAGCACGCATACTGTTATATATACCGCAGCAGACACGCCACTCGATCTCCTGATAAGTACTTTGAGTACCGATCTTCTTACTGTCTTTGTCTGGAATGGGTTCTGCTTCCGTATTGATGACCCATTCGGGATTCAGCCATCGCTGGAATACTGTCCATTTATCATGAAAATCAACGATATTTACCGTTTCGGTCCCCCTGTCAGCTTTGGGACCACGCATGCCGCGCCCGATCATCTGCATCAGGAGTCCTTCGCTTTGAGTCGGACGGGTCAGGAAAACGGTCTGTATCTCAGGAATGTCTGACCCTTCCGTCAGGATAGCAACATTGATAAGGACATCGAACTCACCCTGCCTGTAGTCTTTGATGATCTTGAAGTTATCTGCGTTTCCGCTGTAAATGAAGCCGCATTTAACACCTTCGCTTTGCAGTTCTTCAGCAAGCAGCCTTCCATGAAGGATATTCATGGCAAAGATAAGCGTTTTTCCATATTCGCTTCGGTGGTCCAGATACTGGGACACGATGCAGGCATTACGGCTCTTGGAAATGGCGATTTTATTTACCAGCGATTCCGGCAGTTCCCCGTATCTGTCGATCAGTTTTCCTTCGTCAAAACTGATCTGCGGCTCGAAATCTTCATTCGTTTCAATGGCAATGAATTTAGGGTCTGCTAGTATCCTTCTCTTTATCAGCTCACTCATGGAAACACTGTAGATGATGGTATTGTCATAAAGAGCTAATAAAGACTGACTGTCTTTATCATTAGCACGGATCGGTGTGGCCGTTATTCCAAGGAGCTTAACATTGCTGCGATGTCCGCGGATGTATCTGATCACCTTCCTGTAAGACGGCGCAAAAGTCCGATGCGCCTCGTCAACTACGATCATGACCTTTCTCTTCATGATCCTGCTCAAATGGGTCATGTTCCTGCAGACAGAGCTGACGCTTGCGACTATCACCTCATCATTGTCTGCTGCAGACATTTTACTGTGGACGCCGGAGATACATGTGAGCCGATATTTATTGATGTTTGGATTTTCGATCTTGCTTAAACCGGCATAATGATAGAAGCAGTCAGCAGCCTGGTCGATCAGCATGTGGCGATGGACCAGCCAGATGATCTGGTATCCGCGGCTTATCATTTCGCGAATAAGAAAACATGTAGATGTTCTGCTCTTTCCACTGCCGGTCGGCATCACAAGCATGCCTGCCGTTTTGTCGTCAACTACAAAGTATTTCTTAAGCGCGGCTACTGCATCCTCCTGAAAATCGTATAGCGGCACATCTTCGATCTGTGTCGATTTCATGTTAAGGCTTTTTTTATGCCTGTAAGTGGAATACTCCGGTCCTGATGAAAGGCCGCTGATCTCATAAAGAGCTGCCTGATATGCATCAGCGAGCGACTGGGTGAATTTCCGCTCCGATAAACGGGCCACTCTGTCATGATCCTTTCCAATGGGCATGTTCAAGGCACGGCATATATTCTTCACCGGCTCCTTATACAGGCTGAACACTTCGTTTTCGATTATAGACCGGTACCTGCAGATGAACTTGGGATCCGGCGCACTGCATATCCTATTTACTCTGGCGACCAGAGCGTCCTTGTCGCCTGACCTACGATATCTCTCTTTATTAGGCTCTTCATCTGTTGCCAGAATGATGCTTTTTAGGAATGAAGGATCAAATCCTTCCCATGAAAAACGGCTGCTCATGATCTCCCCCTGTTCATCCAGTTCTCTCCCTGGTAATTATCTATGGCCGATAACATCCTCTCTACATAGTCGCATTCTTTCTCTGAGGCACCTTTTGAACCGGCGAACCATACATGTGATCTGCCAAACCCAAACTCTGCATATTTTGATGTGCTGGCCGGCACATACCACTGCGAACTGCTGAAACGTTCCGAATATGGCAGAAGAACACAGTTCTCCTTTCTGGCCTCGAAAAGATATTCCTGACAGTAGTTGTCTTCAAATTCCATATGGTGAGGGAATCTGTATGCGATGGCATCTTTATAAAAACCGACAACACGCATAGATTTGGATGATACTGCTTTTGAAACAAAAATGACTGTCACCCCATAGGCGGCTTCTTCATGTTTTAAAGCTTCACATCCCGGGATATTTTCAATATGCAGCTGACATGCTCCATTGCCGCCGATTATCATGAAGTACCCTAAGCACTTCTCATAGTCCTCACCGCTCTGGACGACCGGGGCGAAATTATAGCACTCATGGGCAAACCCGGTGTTATTTACGTACGACCCACCGTTGACCGGTCTGTCCTGATCTGTGATCCCCTGATAGTATTTCATGTCCGCCACCCTGACAAATACGACTGGTCTCATTTGTTTTCCTCCTTGTAATGTCAATATTGTCTGCATTTCTTATGGCTTCATATTATCAGGGACATATGACCATCTCGAGGGATAACTTATCCTGATCATTTTGACCGCCTTCTGCGCATATGAATGTTCATTCCAGTATGAAGTTCAAATTCCTTGATAAACACCTGAATGTCATCTTTATCTTTTAATGCCTGAATGCAGATATAATCTGCCAGGCATTTTTCATAGAGTGGGCCTCCGCAAAGATCAAAGAACCTGTTTGCTTCTTCCACAGTCATCTTCATGCCAACGGTGAACTTATAAAGAAATGGTCTGGTCACTTTTATGGTCCCAACTATCGTTTTCTTTAATGTATCCTCATTGATCTGGCAATGCTCTTCTATCCACTCGCTTGCTCTGGTTGCCGAAAGATCTTCTCTTTCTTCAAGATCGATCTTTGCATCTCCAATCATACAGGCAAGATCCTCGTCCTGATCAACAAAATGTGACAGCTCCGCCGCTGTCACTCTCAGGCTCTGTTTCTCCCTCCTGTATTCAATGCTTTCAAAAAAATCCTTTTCAGGTAAAGCCCATTCACTCATGATTTTCTCCTCGCATGTTTTTGAGATATCAATATTAACCAAAAATAACAATGCTGCCGAACCAATTTTAATCCATTAGAAAAACTATCGAGCTTCGGCATGAGGCCTTTATTCCTTATTAATGTTAACACTTCTTCAGAATGCGGAAAAGAATGAGAAATACTCAAATGCAAAACAGCAAAGAAGTGATAAAGTATAAAGAGACAAAAGTCTTAATACAAAAGTACTGGCAGCGAGCGATCGAAAGCAGACACATCTGCTAACCGAAACTTTGAAAAGCGCAATGTGGGGTGATATTGTGAAGTACGAAGGCTTATATGATGAATTTGTTCAGAGCTTTCCGGATGATCTATCCAGGTTGCAGGAAATTGCTGTAAGCGCTTCAGCAGAACCTTCTGATGGAATGCACATTATGTTTGGTATGGTGATCATGCCATTTTTAATGGTATTGCTTGAGAATCGTGAAGAAACGAAACTGAAAGCTGCTTTTGACTTTTTTGAAAGAATGGCAGAATCTGACGATTCGATGATCTCGGAGGTTCTGGAGTTTACGATATTGGAGGATATAATTTCAAGGGGGAAGTTTACTCTTGGCAGATGCAAGACCTACATGGGACAGAAACCCCTTGAGCATTGCTCAGCTGTTGAAAAGTATATGATGTGATCAGGGTATGCTATACTTGTAGTATCTTAAATTGCTTCTTGTTTTTTATAAAGGATGGCTATGTATAAAGATTATGCTCTGCCTGATGATGAATACTATCAGGATTCCTGGTATGAAAAGCTCCAGGATATATATTTTGCTCACATGTATATAAAAACGGATTATTGGGAGAGTCGGGACCCCGATGATGAAGAGGTCCTTCTGAGCAAGGCGCTGTTAAATTTCAAAAACTACAAATGCGGGAAAGACATCAAAGAATACTTCATGCTGGATATAGCCAGCTTTATCCAATTCTGCACGCCTGCACCCGGTATGATTAAAACAAGGAGGAATTTTACTCTTATCTCCTGCCCCACCTCCAGGCCTGGCCGATATTCCTGTATCGCGGATGCAATCAAAAGGATCGTGGAAATCACGGAAACATCCGGCGAAAAAACAGAAAATTATCTGGGTCTTGATTCGGTACTCCTCTATTATGACGGCACAGACATTTTACAAAGAACCGCCGCTGTGACTCCTATGAAGTACCGAAGAAATAAGCCATCTGTTGCGGAAGTAAAGAAATCAATCGAATGCTTTGATACAGAGCCTTCCCTTCTTAATAACGAAATCATCCTGATCGATGACATAACCACAACTGGAACAACCATGCGGGCCTGCAGGGAGATCCTTATCGAAAATGGAGCTGATCCGGACAGAATACACTGCTTTGCGCTCGCTAAAACCCATTGGTAAATACATATATGAAAAACATAGAAGAACTGCTCTTCCTGCAGAGCCTTCCGCGTATTGGAAAAGCCACAATCTACAAAAAATATATAGACCTGGTGCGCTGTTCTGATGGCATCGACAGCCTTGCAGAGATGCTGCGGATCGATATTGAACATATCTCTTCACTGAAAGAGACTATCGCCCGCCAGATGGATTCTCTTCTCTCCCGTCAGGATGTCACTGCCATTACTGTCCTGGACGATGAATATCCGGAATCGCTCCATGCTCTTGGAAACCAGAAGCCGCTGATCCTTTACGTCAAGGGTGATTCGTCCCTGCTTGCTGCTCCCGGCATTGCCGTGATCGGCACAAGAAAACCATCTGCCCATACGGAGCGGATCGAGCCAGGACTTGTGAAGAACATCATCGAATTCACAGGTGATACTATCATCAGCGGACTTGCAGCCGGCTGTGATTCCATCGCCCATGTGTCAGCTGTCAATTACCATGGAAAGACTCTCGCTGTGCTGCCATCCGGAATTGATAATATATACCCCTCTGGGAACAAGGATCTTGCAGAAAGCATCGTCAAATCGGGAGGGTGCCTCGTCTCTGAATACGGCATAGACAGAGCCGCGAACAGATTTACTTTTGTTGAAAGAGACGGTATTATTGCAGCGCTTTCTCATACAGTGATAGCCGTTGAGTGCGGAGTAAATTCCGGTACTATGGAGACTGTAAAAAAGGCCGTCCAGATGAAGAAAAAAGTCCGCTGTTATATGCCGAAAGACATGAATGCAGGGGACTTTTCCGGAAACGAATATATGGTTAAGGAACTTGGAGCCGTTGCGGTCACATGTACAAGCAGCCTGAAAAGGGTGCTGGAAGAAGAAATGTGACTGAAGCTGTCAGTCTGCCGTCTTGTAGTGCAGGTGTCCTATCATCATCCGCATGATATTGGCACTAAGGCAAGATCCTGCGCAATAAGTTTAATTAAGAAAACGCCGGGGCAGTTTACCTGCCCCGGCTATGAACCGGGATATAAAAAAGGAGGAATAAAGTTCCCGGCTTCCTAAACACGCTTACATTATATCATGCCCGAAATCAACGCATATTTTTACAAGCAAAGCCATATAAGATTCGAAAGCCCTTCAAATCCTTCTCCCTAAATCACCAGGAGAAACAGCCTCTTCTAATATCTATACGGCCTCGGCCAGACGACCACAATAATATGATCCTCATTATGTGTGATCTCAATGGGTACCTCAGGGGCTCCCACCCACATAAACATTCAGATATTGATTATTACTATAAAGACTCATCACGTATTCCTACAGAAATCTTTGTAGACATAAGCAGCATGTTGGCTACAGATGAATGCAAAGAGCCACTGCTAAAAGAACTTGTAGATATCATCAAAAGGAATTTTTATTAATGAATTTACTGAAAGCCATTAATAGGGATAAAGAAATCTGTGAAATGAAAGATTATATTGAAAAGGAAACAGGTTCTTCACCAGGGCTGTATTTTTGGGATGGAGAAACGATTGATAAATATCGCATACGACTTCGCCAAATGGTAGAGGATATAAAAAAGAACAAGGCAGAGCAGAAGTGAATTTTTGACGGAGGATGTTATGGCTCAAAATAATATGGAAGTCATAATATACAAGATTCTCCGCTATTTGTACGAGTATATGAAAACGAGAAAAGGCCAGAGCTGCAGGCGTAAAGTTGGAAATCGAAGCTGTTCACAATCCTGAAAGAGTATTGGTGTCAGATGATCGAGATTCTTATAGACGAGGGTCTGGTCAAAGGATTCCGTACTACAGTAACAAATAGCGGGACGATTATTCAGCTTGGATAAACCATTACCCCATATCCTGACCAACACCAAATAAATAAGCGCCGGGGCAGTTTACCTGCCCCGGCTATGAGCCGGGATATAAAAAAAGGAGGAATAAAGTCCCGGCTTCCTAAACGCTTATAGTATAGCACGTCAGCAACCAACGCATATTTTTACAAGCAAGGCCTAAATGGGCCAGAAAGCCCTCATAGTTTTTTCCCCTATATCTCCAGAAGAAACCTCCTCTACTAATATCTATACGGCCTCGGCCAGACGACCACAACAATATGATCTTCATTGTACGTGATCTCAATGGGTACCTCAGGAGCTCCCACCCACATGATCTTTACATCCTCCTGTTCCAGGCACTCAAGGAATTTCAGAAGCTCTCCTCTTTTCACCTCTTTTCCTTCTCCAGGATAAATGATCCCATCCTCTCCCAGACGAAACTTCCGGTATCTGTGCATGATCATCTCGTCTCGGGCATAAAGCTCCGCATCTTTTCCTGCTTTCCAGCAGATGTCTATCATCATGTCTCTTGTGTTTTTCAAGGGTTGCTTCATTTTCTGCCTCCTTTGTATCATTGTGACTTTAATAATCTTCCATTCACTTGACGAACATCTCTGTTTCTCGCTGGTCCCGCTTTTTAAGTGCCGGAGCAGCTTTACTGCCCCGGCTTTTTGGAATCATAAAGAATATCACATTTATTGATTGTCAAGGAAAATTGACCCACTTTTACGTTGAAAACTGACCCACCTTACAGACCTCTTATAGTGGTCTGCAGGGTGGGTCAAAAGTTTTGTAAATCCAGATATTTACACTGAAAATTGACCCACCAACATCTGCTTATGTTGATGGTT
>OCTX011543883.1_pt1 | contig 15555 bp, 8 predicted proteins | sample 1539691 | NCBI WGS metagenome assembly OCTX01 (sample SAMN02144231, study PRJEB22623) | gut metagenome | biome: sheep rumen | host: Ovis aries | place: New Zealand | reverse complement strand
CGACTAAGTATTCAGAGGTCTGCAAGGCCTTTGAAACAAGGCATACAGTCGATCAGGATATAGTCGTAGTCATAACCATAACTGAAAAAACTCTTCTTTAGGAAATACCAACTCTTCCTTTTTTATGCTTCTATTCAATAAGCAGCCGCTGACAAAGATAGCAGCCAATACATCTCTAAAGTTCTGGTGTGCCAGAACATACACAATTCTTTCTTGCCCATTTACGTCTCTGTTGACTTTTTTTATAAATAGTACGGACTGCTTGGAAAGCAGGTTAAAATACTCTGTCCATTTACAGTCGTCCAGTGGCTTTTCCTTTCCTGTCTCATCAAAAAAATTACTAACAGCTATGATCTGCCTCCCTGATATTACATCTTCAATTGATAAGTATTTCTTGTTGATTATATCGCAAAAAATGCACCAATATAAACCCAATCTTCTCTAACTATTTACTCCATAAAAAAAAACAGTGGCTTCAGTATAAAGCCACTGCTTTTTCCTCTATTTAAGTGTCCTATCAACATCCTGATTCTTGGGTATATTCTCGTATTTCCCAGATAGTAACCCCTGCTTCTCACGAAGCCTCATGATTACTGATGTACGCTCTGCGTTCTCCCCTTTTTTTACATTATTCTTTGAACCATCGATCATACTATAGTTCTGTTCTTCGCCACTCTCTATATTCCTGATATACTCTCCGTTCTCATAGGATTTTTGCCAGTTTTCAAGAGGTTTTCTTCCCAGATGAATCTGGCCAGTCGTATTATGTACCTGCTCTGATATCTGCGGATGCATAAACTGTCTGATCTGGGAAATAACGCTTTCGTCAAAGCCATTATATGTATCCTCCGCAGCGATTTTTCCATTGGCATCAACAACGGCGAAGGCGGCACTGTTTCCATATTGTTCATGCTCCATGAGGAAGAACTGCCTGCCGTCAATGACAAGCTCATCCACCGCGATCCAGCTTCCCTTTCGATTCTCTATCAGTACGCCCTCTGTATCGAGTGTAATGAGCGATGAGGACGCTCCTGGCCTTATGAACCCATGTAGCAGAACATAGCCCTGTTTATCCAGGTAATAAGAACGGGTCACGCCGTCACGGTTCATGACGATCACATCACTGACGCTGACGGCATGGCCTTTGAAGTTGGAAGGCAGTTTCTGATCAAGCCTGTCCCGGATCGTTTCGGGAGTCATATCATTTTCAAGATAAGAGCAGTATACGAGCTGATAGTTGGCTATATCTATATCCAGCTTTTCCCGTACAACTGACTCATAGGATCTGAAACGGTACTTTCTGTATTCCCTGCCGGGCTTTACCTGGTAAACAGAGAATTGATCCTGTATCATACAAGCGCTTCCTCTTCATTTTCTTTATACTGCATCAGATCCAGGGCCAGGTATTCCTCCATGGAGATCCCTTCCAGCTTATCAGCAGTACTTCTGGTAATATCATAGACTTCCTGTTCATTCTCTATCTGAGGAAGGATGCTCTGGATGATCCGTCGGGTCTCTGCAGGCTCCCCGGCATCATACATTGAAAGGATGATCAGTTCTTCATAATCAAATCTGCCATTTCCCATCAGATAGCGACATCTCCCTTCTTCCTGTCATGAGCTTTGCCAGGCTGCCTGTTCTGGACATTTTTTCCGGCCTGGTCCTGTTTATCCTTTAATGCTTCCCGGACTGATCTGCGGCTTGTATGATCCTTTACGCCCATTTCCGCACCTTTTTCCTGTGCAGTAAGCTGTTCCAGACCATGGATCGCACCAATGATATCCGGTCTGTCTCCATAGGAAGTGTATTCCCTGATGAAATCGGTCTGCATTTTTCCTGCCACATAAAGATCCGTCATGGAAGTAAAACCAAGGTCATCCTTTATGCTGATACCGATGCTCTTCCTGCCGTTCATCCGTTCATCAGGAATAGCATTGTAGATATCATACGCTTCTTTCAGGGAAAGCCCGTCATGGAATTCCCCAAGGACAGGATATTCACTGCATTCTGCCACATAAAAGATATGGTCATTCTCCTGTGCAGATTCCAGTTTGGGAAGCCTGTCATGCAGAGAATCGATCCGGTCAAGCAGGGACTGTGCTTTTTCCTTTTCTTCCGGAAGAGAGTCTTCATCAATGACACCCTGCAGATACGCTTCCACCTGTGTGCTTTCTCCATTCATCAGGTCTTCCCTGATCGAGGCCACGTTCTGATCCCTGTCTTCTACAGCATCATGATAGCCATGGGTATCATATTCATATGCGAACTGATCCAGGTCCGCGGCAAGGATCCCTACTTCATTTTCAAGGGACTGCTCATCTTTTATCCTCTGCTCATAGTTTCCCGCAAGTTCAAAGACTCTTGCCTGAGCGTCATAATGGTATACATTGTCAGAAAGCTGGTCTTCCGGTCTTACTTCCGCGCTGTTCACTGCCCTGACCATACTTTCAAGTTCATGGATATCGGCCCTTCCATCATCCTTTAAAAGAAGTACTTCATGGAGAGAAGACGGAAGTACATAGAAATCGCCGCCGATCCTTTCAGCTGCCATATCCATAAAGTCCTTATAGCCTATAACGGCTGCACCAAAAAGGGTGTCTCCGCAGGTCGCTACATATAATGCAGGCACGCCTGCAGGAGTCATTTCAGGAGGCAGTCCAAGCGTCTCCGCCAGTGTACGAAGTGACGCCGGTCTGGACTTTTCAGCGTTTCTGATGGCATCTTCATGGAACTGTTCTGCAGATACTCCAAAGCTCTTAAGCATGGTATCAGTAATAACAGCAGAACGGCAGCTCCCGTAATTATCCCTCCCGAAATCAAGACGGTAGATCAGGGAAAGATCTTCCATGTCTACATGCGGGACATTCTTCAGCATATCATCGTTCCTCCGGGCTGATACAAGCTCCAGAAAGATCCTGTCCTTGATGCTTTCATAATCAGTGACCTTTTCCATATTAATATCCGGGATCCCTTTCAGGGCATTTTCTGCGATCTGGTAAACAGTCTGCAGGATATCTTCCATGCTTTCCCCATTCTGATAGAGGCGGAAGCTGTCTCCCATCTGAAAAGAAGGAGCAATATTGGAATCCTTTTCCCTGATACGGATCCCTCTGTATGAACTTCCCTGGAACTTGTCTACGCTGACTGGTTCTACACTGATAAAGGGATGGTCCTTTTCCATCATGGCCTTGAGGCCGTCTGCGGCTTCTTTAAGGAATTTTTCAAAATCCATAGTCTACCCTTCCTTTCCGATCAGCCCATTTCAGACCGATCTTTTGATGTTCCGAGCCTTTCTTCGTATGCTTTCATACGGCTCGTCCCGTCATTGCTGCTCTTCTCCTCCGTGATCTGCAGTCCCCCGACAAAATAGGTGATCTCTGCTCTTTCAGGGATACCGGCTTCTTTATTCTCTGTCTGATCCATGGTCATATTGCTGTTCCTCTCTCTTTCTTTGCTGTTTTGTTTCTGTTGTTGTTTCTGTTTTCATCAGGGCCGGATGCTCTCATCTCGGCCTGTTTCTTTCGAAGTGCCGCAAGTACAGAATCCTTTCTTCTGGGCGTCTCTTCAGTTCCTTCCGCCTGCCTCTGCTTCTCATGCTCTTTAAAGAAATCCGGCAGCTCCTGAAAGCCTACGCTGTCCACATAAAAGGCCTGTTCTTTTCCTTCCCGGCTTACTACGACCACATCGCTGACAGACATGGAATGGCCTCTGAAATCCTCCGGATGGTCGATATTGAACTTTTCATACAGTCTTTCCAGCATGCCCGGAGTATCTCCCCTGTAGCCTTCAAGCTCGCCTGAATAGACCATCTGGTACATTCCCTGGTCTACTGATATATTCTTTTCCTTCAGATAGTCCATTCCCATGAATCTTGGTATACTGCCGTCAGGGATGTCATCTTTCAGCTGATAGATCCTGTAGCTGCTCTCCTTCTCAAAAGGATTATCCAGAAGCGCTTCCTGCTCTTTTTGCAGAGCAGAAAGCTTATCTTCAATACCGGTTATGATCCCGGATGCTGTTTTTCTGATCGTGTTCCCTGAATCCCTCAGCGTCTGAAGGTCCTGATCCGGGGACCAGGAAGCCAGATACGGGAAGCTGTAATCAGATGTATCAAGGCCAAAGTGATCGCATACAATAAATGCCGTGCTTTCAGCCTCCAGTTCCCTGACGTGGGCATCTTTCTGAATCCCCTGTTCTTTCATCCTGTCTTTGTCATGGAGCAGGCTGTGCGATACCTCATGGACAGCCGTCTTCATCGTCTGGCTCTGACTCATCCCTTCATTGATCACGATCTCTTTAGCAGAATTATCGTAATAACCCTTGGCGCCCCCCTCTATCGCATCAAATCGGATCGGTACAGGAGACACCTCCCGTATTCCTTCCATGAATGCCTCATAGCCTTCGACTGAACCGGTAAGTTCTTTGACGCCAAGGTCGGGAAGGGGCCTTCCTTCTGTCTGCCCGACATCAAAGACAGTGGATACCTTGAACCTGGGGATCTTTATCTCTTCCTCTTTCATGACAGGAAGGCCGTCTGCACCTATGACAGGAAGATTCGTCTGGGGGTCAAGCTCTTCCGTTTCCCTTCTGACTTTTACGGGAGCCGGCGCTATGATCCGGATCCCTTTCTCACCTTTTTTAACGTGCCTTCCAAATTTGTACTGCCATGCCTTAAAGCCTGCACAGTAACTGGCGTCAGGTTTCTGAAGCGCGATCAGGACAGTATTGTTGAAGCTGTAGTTATGGAACCGGGACATTACCCGCAGATATTCCTTGAAATTGTCGCTCTCAAATACATTCCTGATCCCTTCCTCCAGTCTCTTTGTGATCTCGTCAAGTGCTTCCTTCTGTGTCTGTCCTCCTGACTGGTAGGATTTAGCAGGCTCACTGTCATGGACGGCATATACTATGCGGGATTCTCCTGCTTTGAAAAGCTCAGGCCGGTTCTCACGCAGGCTGTACCTCTTTGCCGTTCCTCCACCTACGATGATGTGGTCCAGGACCGGAATGTTCATGAGCATTCCGGCCTCTGAAAGCTTCTGCGTCACCTCAATATCTTCCTTTGAAGGAGAAAGATTTCCGCTGGGGTGGTTATGCAGGAGCATGATCGACGTGGCATTGGAAAGGATAGCGCTCTTGAACACGTTCTGTACAGGCACGACTGCCTGATTAATATCCCCTATACTGACCACGTTGAAATTCAGTACACGAAAGTCACCTGCCTGCCCATCCAGATCGATCTTCGCATTCTGGTAATTGATTGCCCGGTTCCTGCTGTCGAGATTGACAATGCAGAAGTATTCCCTGTCCAGATCCGCCATGGCTTCTGCCATTACCTGGGCTGCCTTTTCCGGAGTACTGATCTCCTCCGTGCTGTACAAAGGCTCTGCTTCAGCAAGCCGCAGTCTTACCTGCACCTGTTTGAGCACATATGCTTTTTCATCAGCCATCTGCAGCTCCTTTCTCCGGTCCCTGTTCGATCGTGATCGTCAGCATGGTCCCGTCTTCCATATTGGAAATGCATTTTTTCAGTTCCGACACGCTGAGGACAAGGGTCTGACCTTCTCCTGAAGCGCTGTCATCCTTTTTCATCTCTGCCGCTTCCTTCATTTCTGCAGGATTTCCTCCTTTCTTTTTTTATAATTCGACACCGCAGGCAGGCCTTACGGGCCGTACCATATGTGATGCCATGATCTGTTCCTGTTTCTCCATCAGTCTCTGTTTCAGGGACATGCCGCCTTCCTTTTCTGCGGTCCTGAAGGCTCTGTCTCCTCTTTCAGTTTCTTCTGGTTCCTCATCGATCCCGATGTTTTCCATACCGCCCTTTTCATCCAGGTTCAGCATGGAATTGAGTTCAGACAGCCTCTCAAGCTTTTCAGTCAGCTCCGCTTCTTTTTCAAAAGGCTTTGAAACCTCCTCTTTGGCGATAGCAAGCTGCTCCTGGACCGTTTCCAGTTTTCTGACGGATTCTTCCAGCTGTCTGTCTATCGAATCCAGTGCATTGGTGATCCTCTGCACATTGCCTGCGGGATCCTTACCGGCTTCGACCGTATAGGAACACTGCCTTTTCATGGTCAGCATGTACCTTTGCAGGAAAAGATCGAAATTGGCGCTGATGGTAAACCCGTGATAATTCCCGATCTGTCCGGATGCTTTTGCAGCCCTGAGGCCTGTGCAGGCATCAATAATGGCTGTTCCCGCCTCTTTTTTATCGGTATATTCTTTTCCACAGACAGTCATGGTGAAGGCTTCCCTGTCTTCCTCTTTGAACGGCCTGTATGTGTCCCTGTCAGAAGTAAGGCCTGCGATCCTTTCTTTAAGTGACGTGATCTGCACCGGATAGGTCCTGGCAATATCCGTCTCCAGCCGGTATTTCTGACTGGTATGCTCTGACTTCATGAGCTTCAGCTTGCTCACCTGAATGTCCAGGTCCATTTTTTCCTTAATATGCGGATTTCCGGTTGAAAGCGCCTTTATTTCTGCGTAGCTGAGAACAGCCTCGTCCACATCCTCACAGGAACGCACAGGTGATTTGGACGTCATGATCTGTGAAATGAACTTCTGCTTGTTCTCAAGGATCTGCCACATATAGGCATCGAAGGTCCCTTCTGTGACATACCGGAAGATCCTGACCTTTTCATTCCTGTTGCCCTGGCGCAGTATCCTGCCTTCCTGCTGTTCCAGATCGGACGGTTTCCACGGGCAGTCCAGATGGTGCAGGGCGATCAGTCTGTCCTGAATGTTTGTGCCGGCACCAAGCTTGGCAGTCGATCCCAGAAGGATCCTTACCCTTCCTGTTCTGACTTTCGCAAACAGATCGGCTTTCCTTACCTCTGTATTGGCTTCATGGATAAAAGCGATCTCTTCTGATGGAATGCCTTTCAGGACTAGCTTCTTTCTCATGTCGTCATATACATTGAAGGTCCCGTCGCTCTTTGGTGTGGACAGGTCACAGAAGACGAGCTGGGCAGATCTGTCTTTTTCAGTCTCTTTCCATATTTCAAAGACGTTCTGCACACATCTGTTGACCTTGGTGTCACTTTCGTCCGGGATCATGTCATTGATCAGCCTCTGATCCAGAGCGCATTTCCTGCCGTCATTCGTTATCTTGAGCATGTTGTCTGCAGATGGGTCTATATGTCCCGCCCGGACCTTTTCAGCCCTGTCCGCAAAGGACTGCACCATATCCTTCTGTGTTTCACTGGGCTTTAAGACCTCATTGATATACTCAGCCTCCGGTGTGGGAAGATTCAGCATGTCAGCCGTCTGGATATCAGCCGTTTCCCTGAATACAGAGATTAGTTCCGGAAGATTATAAAAACGGGCGAACCGTGTCTTCGCACGGTAGCCCGTTCCTTCCGGTGACAGCTCGATGGCTGTCACTGTCTCTCCGAAAGATGCCGCCCAGGAATCAAAATGTCCAAGGCCCATGCTCTGGAGAGTGTCATATTGGAGATAGCGCATGATCGTATAGAGCTCGACCATGCTGTTGGAGATGGGTGTGCCGGTGGCAAAAGTAATTCCCCTGCCGCCGGTGATCTCATCCAGATACTGGCATTTCATGAACATATCGCTCGACTTCTGAGCGTCTGTCTGAGAAATACCTGCCACATTCCTCATCTTTGTATAGAGGAAAAGGTTCTTGTAAAAATGGCTCTCATCCACAAACAGCCTGTCTACTCCAAGCTGTTCGAAGGTAACTACATCGTCTTTACGGGACTGGTCATTAAGTTTCATGAGCCTGGCCTGCAGTGTCTTTCTTGTCTTTTCCATCTGTTTGATGGTATAGCGCTCTCCCCGGTCGGCTTTTACTTCATCAATAGCCGCGGTGATGTCATCGATCTGCCGCTGGATCGTCATAGCCTGACGTTCCTTTGAAAGAGGTATCCTCTCGAACTGGCTGTGCCCGATGATGACCGCATCATAGTCTCCTGTCGCGATCCGGCTGCAGAACTTCTTCCTGTTGGCGGGTTCAAAGTCTTTTTTGGTCGCGACAAGGATGTTCGCTCCGGGATAGAGCCGCAGAAAGTCAGAACCCCACTGCTCTGTAAGATGATTCGGGACAACATAAAGGCATTTCTGAGCCAGACCGAGCCTCCTTGATTCCATGCCGGCAGCGATCATCTGGTATGTCTTTCCCGCACCGACACAATGAGCCAGGAGCGTATTATTACCATACAGGATATGAGCGACAGCATTCTTCTGATGCTCCATCAGGGAGATCTCCGGATTCATACCGGCAAAATTGATATGGCTCCCGTCATATTCCCTTGGCCTGATACTGTTGAATATCTCATTATATTTACTGCAGAGCTGTTCTCTCCGGTCCATGTCCTTGAAGATCCAGTTCTTAAAAGCGTCCCTTATCATTTCCTGCTTCTGCTGGGCGAGCATCGTCTCTTTCTTGTTCAGGACCCTCCTTTCCGTCCCGTCAATGTCCCGGATATTGTCATATATCTTTGTATCCCGCAGATTAAGGGCATCTTCCAGAAGCCTGTATCCATTGGCCCTGGAGGTACCATATGTATGTGTCACAAGAGAGTTGCCAAGATCCCTGTTCTTCCCGGTCACCTGCCACTGTCCGGTGATGGAAGCATACTTAACTGCGATCTCATCGCCCAGAAAATAGCGGGGCGTATGGAAAGTCTCTCCCATGAAATGATTGATAAAGGAAGGATCTATCCAGGTAGCCCCCAGACGTACCTCGATCTCAGAAGCATCCAGATCCCTGGGCTGTACCTTTTCCAGGTACTGGACGTTGATATCATATTTGGGATCACCTTTGGCAAATCCTCTGGCCAGCCTCAGCTTTTCCCGCACATTCCCTGACAGGTATTCGTCCGAAGTCTCCCACTTCTGAGTAATCGGGTTCAGAAAGATCACGCCCTGCAGCTCATCAATGATCTGACTGCTGTTTTTCCCGGAGACCTGCTCCATAAATCCCAGATCAACGCCGGCCTTTTCTCCAATAGACAGGGCAAGCGCTTCACTTGCGGTATCGACTGAAGTGACTGTCTCTGCCTTGCGAATCGTTCTTTTAGTGAAGATATCTGCTTTTCTTTCCAGTTCTCCCTGCTCATTGAGGATCTCCAGAGAAGCAAGGAGGCAGTACCCTGAATCCTGACTGAAGGCCCTCTTATTAGCACTACTGTTTATCAGGCCGTACTGCCCGGTAAAAACATCGTAACGTGCATTAAGCTTTTCCTGCAGACCATGGATCGTATCATCATCAGCCTCTTCCATCTGCTTATCCAGAAGATCCCGGGTTATATCCCGAAGTTCGATCATTCCCCTTACGCGCCCTGTAGTGACTGCAGGAAGATCTACCGGATTCATTCTGGAGTTCTCCCGGTAATAGATCTGGTCATTTACCAGCGTATAGGAAAAGTTCCTTACAGACGGATCTGCGGGAATGCTGCGGTCAATGACCTCTTCCAGATCATCATCTGTCAGTTCCGCTTCTGTTATCGTTCCTTCTATCCTGCCAAGCGCCTCATGAAGAAGGTCTCCAAGTTCCGCGTCCTCGAATGGCAGGACCGTAACAGTTTCCTTTCCATATTGGCCTGTCCTTGAAGACAGCTTTCCCAGTACCATTTCCGGGTGGGAGACAAAATAGCTGTTTATTTCCAGGCCGTCTTCTGTTCTTCCTGTCCCGGTCCATTCAGGCATTTCAAGCTGTGCCCTGTCCCTCTTTTGAAAGAAAAGGATATCCGCAACAACGGATGTCCCTGCGTTCTTCTGGAATGCGGTATTAGGCAGCCTGACTGCGCCAAGCAGGTTAGCCCTGCCTGCTAGATACTGCCTGACAGAGGAATTCAGCTTGTCCATTGTCCCGCTGGATGTGATAACGGCAACCACTCCGCCCGGTCTTACAAGATCCAGAGACTTCGCAATAAAGTAGTCATGGATCATGAAATTGTAGCGGTCATATCTTTTATCAGCCACTTTGTAATTCCCGAAGGGAACATTGCCGATCACGCAGTCGAAGAAGCTGTCAGGATACTGTGCTGTTTCAAACCCTGTAGCAGCAATCGCGTTCTCCGGGTAAAGCTGCTTTGCTATACCTGCAGAAATTGGGTCCAGTTCCACCCCATACATTCTCATTCCCAGCATGGAATCAGGTACCATGCCCATAAAGTTTCCGATCCCGCAGGATGGCTCCAGTATGTTCCCGCCGGAAAGCCCCATCCTGTGGAGCGCTTCATACATTTCACGGATCACGGCAGGCGGAGTATAAAAAGCATTCAAAGTAGATTCCCTTGCCTGCCGGAACTCTTCCTCTGTCAGTGTTCCCTTCAGCTCTGCATATTCTTCAGTCCATGAAGGGTTTTCCGAGTCAAAGGCCTGGGAAAGTCCTCCCCACCCTACGTAGCGTGATAATATCTCCTGTTCTTCTTGCGTTGCCTGCCGGCTTTCAGACTGGAGTGCTTTCAGAGTCCTGATCGCCTCCAGGTTGGCGCGGAACTTTTCCTTTGGAGTGCCGGCACCCAGTTCTTCATCTGTGATCCTGAAATTAGATGCCCTTACAGGCTCTTCGATCTGAAGCCCGGGATCTTCCGGTTCGGAGTATTCTTCTTTTCCATCCCTTTCCCGTGCTTCCGAAGGTTCTACGGAGCTTTCGCTTTCGATCAGGGTCTCCCTGGCTGGTATGGTCTCTTCAGTCTCCTGCCGGGCTGCTTCTTCACGGCCTTCTGTCATATCAAAAATATCGAACAGTGACATCTGGCCATTCCTTTGTTCCTTAGAAGCTGGCTTCTGGTCCGGGAACAGTGTATAGGTCCCCTCTGCATACTGATGGAGCTTTACGAGAATATCGGTCCTTTCCGCATACCGTTCAGAGTCAAGCGGCAGCTCTGCCAGAGCCCTGTCCATAAGAGAAAGGATCCTGTCCATTCCTCCATCTTTATCCATCAGTTCTGCAACAGCATCCCTGGTGCTGAACATGTCTGTCTCAGGAGGCCATGGCCTTTCGATATCCTGCGGCAGTCTCGCATAAAAGGAAACGACACTGGACGCCATCTGCCTGCGCTCGTAACCTGCCATTTTTGAATAATCAGAGGCCCTCAGGTACTGTCCGCGCAGAATCAGGTGCTGTATTCTTCTTTCTACCTGGGGCCATTTGATCAGGGTCTCTGATAAAGGCTCCAGGTAAGTCCCCCTTACCAGCTTCAGGCCTTTTCCGTCATAGTCTGCATGAGAATCATCTGCCCCGGAAAGGGCATGGCTCTGACCACCGGTCCCATACCTTTCTTTTATAAATTCAGTCCTTTCCTTCGCATCCTCGTGATTCAGATAGAAGGAGTAAATGGCGAGCCTGCCGTTTTCATAGGCTCCGCCTCCCCTGAGGAAAGCATCGATTTCATCCTGTGTGATAAAGACCTGATGGGGCTTCCACGAAAACCCGTCTCTTGCCTGGAAAGGGACCGTATCTCTTTCCAGCTTCCTGAAAAGGTCCAGCACGACCGGAGGCTTATAGAAATCGAACCGCATTACATCACTGTCTTCGTCATAGGCTGCCGCGAGACCTTCCAGACGGTCATTCAGATCAGCGAGAAATGCAGGATCAGAAAGGCTCTCCGCGATCTTCTTTTCCACCTCGTTGAAACCACCTGTGAACATGGACGGGTCTGCAAATACGATCTCACTGACGCCTTCTGCCATGTCCTTTTCCATGTAGGCAAGGACTCTGGCATGCTCCATAAAGGCATTGTCCCTGGCTGCATCAAGCACAGACTGAGGAGCATATTCACCCTGTCTTAGGAGCTGGCCTGTCCGCTCAGCAATATCATCCCATGACAGAAATGCCTTGTTCATAAGATTATCTGTCACTGTATGGCCCTGGGCCACCTGCATGCCCAGTTCATCGAACCAGACAGAATACTCTTTCCCGCCGATCACCAGTCCCTTGCCGCCTGTACGGTACTCTTTCTGCAGGAACTTGGCATGCTCTTCCATGGAGCTTTCACCCATGAATTCGTAAATGATCCTGAGCTGGCTCCGGCTCTGGTTGCTCCCGGTCCTTATGATCTCATCGATCACATCAGCAGGAATCGATATCTCTCCTGCATACCTTGCGGCTGCAGGCTCTTCAATGGCACGGATCTGCTCGTTGACAGACGGAAAATCGGGCAAAGACAAAGCAGAGGCTGTTTCTGCCTCTGCTTCGGTCAATGGATCTTCTTCTGTATTATCTGTCAGCTGTATACCAATTCCTTCAGTACGCTCTCTTCTGCCATCAGGTTCAGGCTGTTCATGTGGGCTGTCCACTTCAACTGGTCCAGCGCTTTGTCCGGTGCCGGATACTGCTTCAGGAGCTGCTGCGTCAGGAGTTCCATCCTCTCCTCGGCGCTCTTCTCGATCTCCAGCAGATGGCTGTCCAGCTTCCCGCTGATCAAAAGGCTCTGATACAGCCGGCTCCGGTTCTCCTTCAGATAAGTCTTCCTGAGCATCCCGTATTTGCCTATGTTCTGTGCCTGCTCCCCGATCACGAGATTCGGAAACAGGTACTCTCCCTTCCTGTGATATGTCAGTTCCATGGTCTGTACCTCCCTGATTTATATTTTTCTCAATCTGCTGTTCTACAGTTTCGCGCTTTAAAGTGTTAAATTCATTATAGCCCGATCTTGTTTTATTTTCAACAGACCTTTCCTGGCTTTCTTTGTTAATCTGACGGATCGTCCTGCCAATATCCCGAAGGACAGGTTCTGTCAGTTCGTATATTCCCTGGCCAACCAGAGACAGGACCGGCAGTGTATTATAGTCTGTTACCGCTGTAAAATCCTGCTCGGAAAGAGTCTCCATAGGATCCAGGCCGCACCGCCTTGCCAGTGTATAAAAAGTGCTTGCTTCCAAGAATGACTGCAGCTCCGTACGGATCATTTCAGGCGGCAGTTCTTCCAGATTGCTTCCATCCGCCGCTCTAAGCAGATCACGGAAGATGTCTTCACAGCTTTCCCTGGCTTCCCTTTCAGCAATCTCCTGCAATGCTTCATAAAGATCCACCGGCATGACATCATTCATCTGATAGGCTTCTGTCAGGTGGTCGATCATGGCTTCCATATGGCTTTCCTGGATTTCCCAGAGAAAGGGGGTCCTGCCATTCTGGACCATGTGGGTATCACTTATATCAAAGACATACCGGAGTTTCCGGTATGGACCTCTGTCATCTATCAGGGCTATTCCCCTGGCCCCCCGGTTTACCCATCTGTTCATTTTACTGTTCCATACTTCCAGTTCAGCGCAGGCAGTTGCCTGCGGTCTCTGTGCATGGATCAGAAGGGTATCAGAAAACGGATAGCGATATACTCTGGATGCCGTATCCAGATAATTCATCCAGTCTCTGGGAGAAGCGCTGGCCTTTTTTGCCGCTTCTTCTGCAAGAGTAAGGATCTCTTTTATCTTTGCCATGATTGTTCTCCCAAATTAAGATCCTGCCGACCAGTTCATTCAGGTCAGCAGGATCACTTTGATTACCATTTGAAATTTCTTTTCTTACCGTCTTTTCCAGTTTTTTCATCCGGTTCCTTGTCTTTATGAGGAAATTCCAGTGAAAACTGAGCTTTGCCATCAGCCACCTTCATCACCAGTGTTGCTGGAAAAGTCTTTTTTGTCTTTGATGAATAAAGATCTCTGATATATGTTTTTCCTTTGGCAAGAAGCTCCTCTGCCATCTTATCATCGACCATCTTCTTCATACTGCGTATAAACGCAAGGTCGCGCCATATCACGAAACCGCAGTCCCTGTTGCTGCAGTAATAATTCTTTTTTCCGATACAGACCGGGCTGCCGCATACAGGACAGTTCCCTGCTGTTTCAACAGCCTGAAAACGTGATCTTTCTTCTGCGGGGACCTTCCTGCACTCTTCAAGGATTTTCATGATCATCTCTCTGATGCCATCCATGAAAGAAGCAGGATCTGCCTTTCCCTTCTCCATCTGCAGAAGGGCATTCTCCCAGTCAGCTGTCAGCTTCGCAGATGTAAGGATCTCCGGCATAAGTCCCACCAGGATCTTTCCATCCTCCGTAGCTCTGATGATCCTGCCCTCCCGCCTGGCATAGCCGCAGGAAATCAGTCTTTCAATTACAGCGGCTCTAGTCGCAGGTGTACCAAGGCCTTTACGTTCTGTATCATCATCAAATTCTCCTCTTCCTGCTGATTCCATGGCAGCAAGAAGGATGTCTTCCGTATAAGGTCTGGGTGCCCTTGTGGAACGCTGTTCATACCTTGCTTTTACTTTGTGAAATATCATGCCCTCCTGTATATCCGTGACCGGAAGAGTCCCGGTATCTTCCTCCGGGTCTGATCCATCAGATCCAGTGCCGCCATTCTCGAATGCTCTGTATCCTTTCTTCAGGATCTGTTTTCCTCCTGCTGTAAACCGGTATCCTCCGCACTGAAATCTGACTTTGATTTCCTCGTATTCGCATGGATCCGATATTGCCTTAAGGAGCTGGAGACAGATCATAAAGAGGATGTTCGAAGGTTCCTCAGGAATGTCAAATACTTCTTCATCATAGATGCTCATTGTAGGAAGGATTGCATGATGGTCAGAGACCTTTTTGTCGTTAATGATCCTGCTGAAGCCGTTCCCAAGACTGATCCCTGCATACCCGGCAAAAAGATCCGGTATCCCTTCCGCAAGCTGCCTTACAGAATCTTCCATATCTGCTGTAATATAACGGCTATCTGTCCTTGGATAGGTGATATATTTGGCCTCATAGAGCTTCTGTGCATAGGAAAGGGTATCCTTTGCAGTATATCCGTAAATCCTGTTCGCATCCTTCTGCAGAGCTGTCAGATCATAAAGCCTGGGCGGGCTGGATTTTTTTATACTGCGGTCGATCTTTTCTGCAATAAGATCTGAACCATTACAGGATCCCACCATATCTTCCGCTCTTTCCTTCTCCCGGATGTTCTCTGATACAGCCCTGATCCCCTCTGCTTCCGCAAAGACCTTATAATATGGTTCCGACCTGAAACTGTCTATCTCTTCCTGCCGCTGTACCAGCATGGCAAGGGTAGGTGTCTGGACCCTGCCAACGATCAGCTTTTTATAATACGTTGTGGTAAATGCCCTGGTCGCGTTCATACCAACCAGCCAGTCAGCCCTCGCCCTGCAAAGAGCTGCATTCTGCAGGTCCCTGTATTCCTCTCCCATGCGCATCTGCTCAAATCCATGACGGATCGCTTCATCCTCCATGGAACTGATCCAGAGTCTTCTGACGGGAAGAATGCACTTTGAAAGTTCATATACTCGCTGGAAGATCAGTTCTCCCTCCCGTCCCGCATCACAAGCATTCACAACGTATTCAAACTGTCTCTTCAAAAGGCCGTCAAGAACATCAAACTGTTTTTCCTTATCCTGTCCGATGACCAGTTTCCATTTTTCCGGAATAATGGGAAGATCTTCAAACTTCCAGTCCTGATACTCCGGATCATACTCTTCAGGAGGGGCAAAATCAGCCAGATGGCCAAGGCACCAGCTGCAGATATATTCTTCCCCTTCCAGATATCCTTTCCTGGTCGTATAGTTTCCCAGCACTTTTGCGATCGTC
>OCTX014547720.1_pt1 | contig 15557 bp, 10 predicted proteins | sample 1539691 | NCBI WGS metagenome assembly OCTX01 (sample SAMN02144231, study PRJEB22623) | gut metagenome | biome: sheep rumen | host: Ovis aries | place: New Zealand | reverse complement strand
GTCGAGAATGGACTGTCCATAGGTGGAAAAGTCCGAACCGCACATATCGTAGTCAATGCCTAATGATGAGAGGAACAGATGTGTGGATGCAGCCACGGACTGTTCGTCATGCAATGCCGACGTCAGCGTATAAATAGCAATATCCTTCATAACTGTTAATAATCATTTCACGAACACAAAGATACAAAATGGACACATATTAACAAAACACATGCCCTTAATTCATTACAAAACGCCTCGTTTTTCCACAAATCTCCACAGAATGCCACAAAACGCCACATCGTTCTTTTCCGCTGCCGTACCTTTGCACCGTCCCCAGGGATAAAAAGGCTATCGGGCTTACATCTGCAGACCCCCGAGGCAGCAAAAAGAAAAGTTCAAAAGTTGAAAAGTAGACAAGTTTAACCCAAAAAATATAAACCATGAAAAAGCGCGGTTTGATTTCAACAGATAATCACATACGACAAGTGCCAATGGAGAATTTCCACTGGCACTTGAAAACAACAAATTATACTACGATGGCGTATTTATTCCCGACGTCTGATATTGTCCTTAAGTTCCCCGGGGTAAAGAGGCATGGCGCCTTGCTGTGTGCACACAAAGGCGCTGACCTCAACACCTATCTTGTGAGCCTCCGCTATTGGCATGCCAGCCATGATGGCTGCACAGAAGGAGCCTGTGAACGAATCGCCGGCACCGACGGTATCAGCCACCTGCACCTTGGGCGTAGCCTGGAAACTCATGTCTGTGGCTGTCAGGACATAAGAGCCAAAAGCGCCACAGGTCAGAACAACCATATCCAGCTCATAGCGTCGGATAAGTTCGTGTACCTGATCCTCGAACACAACGGGCTGCAGGAGTTCCTCGCTTGGGTTAACGCCTTTTATCTCGTCCAATCCCAGCAACTTGCACACAAGTATGATTTCCTCGTCATTGATTTTGAGCACATTGCAACGCTTGAGCGATTCCTCGATGACATCCACGGAATACCAATTCTGACGAAGGTTGATATCGAACACCTTGAAACTGCCCAACTTGGGCATCGTGTCCAGGAAACGGTGAATAGTGGCACGGCTTACGGCACTGCGCTGAGCCAGGGAACCGAAGCAAACGGCACGGGCATTGAGGGCAATCTCCTCGATCTGGGGTGTCCAGGGTATATTGTCATACGCAACGCCCTGACAGATATCATACTGTGGGATTCCGTTGCCAGAAAGGGTCACCTGGACGGTACCCGTGGGATAATCAACAACCTCGAGATGAGTCTGCAGGGAGCGGGCTTGCAACTTTTCCCTGATGAGACGGCCATCCTCGTCATCACCTATGGCGCTGACAGCTATACCGTTTAGGCCGAACTGACTGACGTGATATGCAAAATTGGCTGGTGCGCCACCCAGTTTCTTTCCGTCAGGGAGACAATCGAACAGGATTTCTCCAAGACCTACTATATAATCCTTCATACTAAGATAAAAGTTTAAAGTTAAGATTTAATGGCTTTCAGGTATGTGAACAGATAGACAACGCCCACAGCCATGCAAAGCACGGCACCGGCCTGGCCCATGGCATCTGATGCGACTCCCATGGCCAGAGGGAACAGGGTACCGCCAAAGAGACCCATAATCATCAGACCACTCACCTCGTTCTGCTTGTCCGGAACAGCCTGCAGGGCATTGGCAAAGCACATGGAGAAGATGTTGGAGTTGCCATAGCCCACCAAGGCAATACCGGCGTACAATACCCACTGCTCCGAACCCATATACAGGCAACCCATGGACAGTGCCATGCAGATGACCGAAATGAGGAAGAACACACGGGTAGAGAGTGCACGCAGGAAGAACGAACCCGTAAAGCAGCCTATGGTACGGAAGATGAAGTACAGCGAGGTGGCAAAGGCAGCCTCGTTCAACCCCATTCCCAGACGCTCCATCAGCAGTTTGGGTGCAGTGGTGTTGGTACCCACATCAATGCCCACATGGCATACGATGCCCAGGAACGAGAGCAGTACCACAGGTTTTGCCAGCAGGGCGAAACTGCCTGCAAACTGGCTGCCGATACTCTGCCCCATTGCCTGGGACGTGGGTTCCTGAATCTGGGTAGTTGCGAGAATAACAGTGGCAATCACTCCAACAACCAGGAATATGGCAAACAATACACGCCAACCCAAGCCAAAGGTCGGAATCATCTGTATGGCGCCCCACATGGCCAGATACGGCGCTATGAACGAGGCGATTGCCTTGATAAACTGACCGAATGTCAGCGTAGATGCCAGATTGCCTCCGCCACCCATGACACAGGTTACCAGAGGGTTAAGCGATGTCTGCATCAGGGCATTGCCGATACCCAGCAGCGAAAATGCACACAACATTATCGGGAAGGTCTCGCCAAACAGCGGTAGCAACAGGGATACTGCAGTCACCGCCAGAGACAGCAGGACCGTCTTTTTGCGCCCGATGCGGTTCATCAGCACTCCGGTCGGAACGGAGAATATCAGAAACCAGAAGAACACCAGAGACGGAAATATATTGGCCACCGAATCCGAAAGATTCAAGTCCGCTTTCACGTAGTTGCTGGCAATTCCCACAAGGTCAACAAAGCCCATGCAGAAGAAGCAGAACATTACGGAGATTAAAGCTATTTTGTTTCTCATAATTTTTTAAGATCGTCCTTAGAGCGTTAATACTGCGTAACCTTCAGATCCGACACCTCGATTTCGCCACCCAGCGAGTTGATGGACCAGCCGTTCTTCTGGATGCCGTAGATGCGTGTGGTGTACGAAAGCACGTTGTTGTAATAAACCACCACTACCGAGTTGTCCGTAAAGATATCGATATTGTAGGTATTGTCGGCAGGACGCGGCACGAAGTTGGAAAGCGCACCGTTCACAAACTGGTCAAAATACCTGCCCTCGGCATCATTACCCTCCAGTTTGAACTCGACACGGCACAGATTACTCTTGCCGCTCTCCCAGTGCTGGTTATTGAATCCCATCTGGAACCATTTGTTCTCCTCGCCATCCTTGTGCTCGCCACGGACAAAGCAGAAGGCGAACTTGTCACCGGCATTCCTAGTCTTGACAGTCATGGAGATATGATTATGATAACCCAGGCGTGAGAACCTGACCATTCCGAAACCCGAAATCCTACCATTCATTCCATCAAAGTCAGCACCCTCGGTCTGCTCTACGACAACAGGCTGAACCGATTTGCCATACTTGGACGCAATGCCCGGAACGGGTACGAATGCCAGCTGACCGTCCTCCTTCTGGGCAATCCTGTGACATACCAGAGCTCCTGCCCATGCAGGCTCCACATCATCCCTCACGCTCGTATTCTTTGCATATATATCCGCTCCGTAGCGTATCGGACACCATCCCCAGATATAGCGGTCCTGACCGTTACCGGCAGTCTTTGCAGCAAAGTATCCGCGGCTGTCCAGTTTGCCCTCGTCGGCATTGGGGAACCAGGCATTCTTCACCGCATTCTTCAGCTCAGCCCATGTCCGGCCCTTGAAATACTTGATGCAGCGTCCGTACTTGTCCTGATCGGAAAGAATCATATACCACCAGTCGCCCATCTTGAATACATCCGGACACTCGCTCATACGGCCCCAGGGCATACCGAAACTCTCGGCCAACGTCCAGTCCTGCAGGTTGTCCGAGACAAACTCGGCAAACTGCAATTTACCGGACACCACCATGTGCCACCTGTTGTCGTCACCGGCAAAGATCTGCGGATCACGGAAGTCCGTGTCACTCAAACCATATTCGGCACCCTTCAGTATCCACACCATATCCTTTTTATAATGCAGACCGTCCGTGCTGGTAGCACGCATAACAGCCTCGGTCTGAGGACATGCCGCATTGTGACCGGTATAGTAAATGTAGTAAGTCTCCTGCTCAGCGTCATAAACGCAGCAGCCCGTACCTACGCCAGCATCCTGCTCGGCAGCAGCGCCAGCCGGCAGAACCTCGCCCAGATTGGTGTAGTTAGCACAGTCCTTGGTCGAAAGCAGCCACATCGGGTGATACGACTCGGTATTCTGTGCAAACTCCTGAAGATAGAGAATGCGGAACTCCCCGCTCTTCTGGTCATAATATGGCATAGGGTCGCCACAGGTACCGATGGCAGGATTATAGTATGTTGAGAAACCGGTCTCGTCGGTAGGCACGAATACATCCGTCGTAGATTCCCATCCCCTGTCAGGGTCCGGTGTATACGTATCCTCGCTGCACGAGGCGAGTCCTGCTCCGGCAAGCGCCCCAACCAGGAGCGTTGCCAAAGTCTGTCTGTTGTATGAAAAAATATTGTATCTCATAATCTATTCGAAATAATATGAACTAATTGCCCATCAGATAGCGACATGCGTTGCCGGCCATGCGCGCAATGTTTCTGTGATAATTCTCCTTGTACTCGGCACCCGTCCTGGCAGAATACCAGTCAAAGCAACCAGTGCCCAGACAGATGATTCCACCCTGGCCGTATGCACCGCCCTTGGCAGGGAATTCCCAAGCAACAATATTGCCGTTACCCGGGTCGTTGACACCCAGAATGCGTCCCTGTACACGCTCGTTCCAGTGGTTGTAGCCGTTTGCACCGCTATATTCGCTCCAGCCCTCGGCATGGTTGTAGCAAACCACCGAGTTGGTTACGCCATAGTCCTTGTCCGTGCAATATACAGTAGCAGTACCGCCGCCTACAAGATCGGCAAAAAGAGGATGACCGATATTGTCTCCGTAGATAGAGAAAGTCCAGGGACCGCCGCACAGCTCCGGATCATCCTCATTACGAGCCTGCCAGCAGTTGTTAGGCGTAGCCCATGTGTCCATCCAGCCGCCACCGGCATCAATACTGGTGCCTATGAACGGCGGAAGGATTGTAGCATAGCGTGTCAGCAGCATCGAACCACCCTCGCTGTAGTATGCGCCCAGCTTGTTAAAGACGGCAGCATTCAGGGCATCCATATTGTTGGCACAACCCACAGCATTTGCAACATAGGCCATGAACGGATCATGACCGTCCAGAGCACCGTTGTCCTTCGCACAATGCCAGTAGATAAGGTCAATGACATCCAGAGACGTTGTACCGTCGGCAATATCCCTGAGCGAGGCGAATGCCGTCATCGGCACATTGGCCTTCATCCACTCATAAGCCGTGCGCTCCTCCATGTTCAGTTCACTCTCCCTCGCACTGCCGCTGATATACAGGGCCTTCGGCGTGCTCCACAGCACCACGCTCACAGTATAGTCACGCAGAGCGTTGCCGTTCTTTACAATATAGTGACGCACCGATGTAAAGTCGGCCGAAACCTCGTTGCCGTCGACCGTAGCACCTTCGCTGACAGTGATGTACGGCTTGATCGAAGTAATGTCAGTACCCTCCTTCAGATACACCGTAATTGTCTGCGCCGCCTGGTCGATTACGCCGTTGAAACCGCCCAGGGTAAAGGACAGAATCTGTGTCTGCATAACCTTCACACGAACCGTCCATACCTGCTTCAGACTACCGTTCGTAACCTGGATGGCACGCGGCACCGTCAGATTAAGATGAGCCCCCTGCACAACATCGGCAACAGCACCGTCCGAAAGGACCAGTTTCGTCACCTCCACATCATCCAGAGGCGTATCCTCCGGAACCTGAACCGTAATCGTATATGCCGTCCTGTCTATTTCGGCACCGGACCCAGCAACCTCAAACTCCTGTACCAGACAATCGCCCGATAGTACCAGATTGCTCTGGTTGTCCGTACAGGCAGCCACAAATGCGCCCAAAACAGCGCAAAGTGACATGCATATATATTTCTTCAATGTTTTCATAATAGTAATAGATTAGTAACCCGGATTCTGCTTGTACAGACCCTTGGCATTCTGCATCTCGTTAAACGGAATAGGCATATACTCCAGCTTATTCTCGACGAAAGACGAATTCTGATATATAGTAGTGTTCGTCTCGCCTGCATAGAACTTGTCAAGCACAGCCTTGGCATCACCCCAGCGAACAAGGTCAAAGAATCGCTCCGCCTCCATCGCCAGTTCCAGTCGGCGCTCGAACTTCACCTTCGCCAAAGCATTGCTGTTGTCCGTGTACTCACTGCACTTGAACCTTACACCGTACTTTCTGGGATAACCGTCCATCATACCCGTGCTTGCAGCTGCGCGACGGCGAATCTCATTCACCAGACTGATAGCCTCGCCATCCTGACCCAACTGAGCAAAAGCCTCGGCACGCATCAACTTCACATCCGCCAGACGCAGAACCACACGATTCATAGACGTAGCCCAGCACCAGCCGCACTTCTTGATATACGACTCCTCCTTGACAAACTTCTGATCGACATTCTGCTTCAGCGTGACATTGTAGCCATACAGGCCGTTGGCATTACGCGCCCAACTCTTCTCCTGCATAAAGTCCTCGTTGAACATGAACGGGAACCCCGGCATACCCACCGTCAGGAACAGACGCGGGTCAGCATTATGCATCTGCGGGTCATAGTTCACCCTGTTGAAATCCTCCAGCTCAGGCAAGCCCTCACTGTTTGTACGGAAGGCATTGACCAGGTTCCGGCTTGGCTTGTAAAAGTCATGACCACCCACGGTCGTAGGTTTGCTCGGATCCTTCGTCTCAACATTCGGAGCCATCAGCGCACAGCCGTAGTTGCGGTTGCCGTTTACACTCCCGTCGTTGTACGAATACTGAATCGACCAAAGAGCTTCCGGCCCGTTCTCAAACTCTGTCTCAGGACGGAAATTATTGTGAAAATCAGATGCCAGCGAGTTGTTTGCATAAATTGCAGGATCTGTATATTCCAGCACCTTGTCCAGATCCGACCTGTCTACCGTACCCGAGAATGTATTCCTGCCCTCGGTCTTGCGGTATGCCTTGTAGAGATATACCTTGGCAAGCAGAGCTGCACAGGCAGCCTTTGTCGGACGTCCCTTGTCCTCCTGCACCTCAGGCAGGTCGGCATAGGCTTCCTCCAACTGGTCGGCTATCACACCCCATGCCTCGTCATCGGTATACTGAGTATTGGAAATCTTGTAGTAGTCCTCGGTAAGCATGTTCTCGTCCATGACAAAAGGTATGTTGCCAAAAAGACGCTTTAGCTGGAAGTGGCCATAGGCACGCAGGAACTTCATCTCGGCAATGCGCGTTGCCTTCTTGGGGAAGGTATTGAGATCTGCCTCGTCAAGCAATGCTAGGGCTGTGTTTGTACGTGAAATGTAATTATAGAGGCGCTGCCATATTCCATCACCGCCATTGATGTTCCAGTCCGACGGAAGTATACCATTGCCGGTTTCGCATTTGTGGAATACATCACCGTCGCCCTCGTTGGCTCCGCCCTTGTACGCATCGTCCGAGCGTACATCGTAGTTCCACAGGGAGAAGGATGCATTTATATCCTCGATTGTAGTCAGACCGGCATAGGCAGACACAATCATCTTTTCGGTGTTCTTGCTGTCCAGGGCCTGCTCCTCGGAAAGAGTTCCCTGTGGCAACTGCTCGCTGAGGAATTCCTGACAGGAAACTGTGGCAAATGCTGTTGACAGCAGCATTACCTTGTATATATTATATTTTGTTTTCATAGTTGTATTGCGCATTAGAATGAGGCGTTGAGGCCGAATGTCACATTCAGAGGAATTGGATAGCCGTAACCGGCATTCTCGGGATCTACACCGGAGAATTTACCGCTCTTGATTGTGAGCACGTTTTGTGCCGACAGATAGAAGCGCAGACGGCTGAGGAAAATCTTCTTGAGGGCATTTTTGGGCAGGTTGTAGCCAAACTGGATTGTGCGCAGCTTTGCATACGAACCGTTCTCAACATAGTATGAACTCATTGCCGACTCGAGACCCACTGGTGTTGATGTCAGTGCCGGAATAAGGGATGTCGGGTTGTTTGGAGTCCATGCATCCAACAGACGCGTACCCTTGTTCAGGTTAGGAACGTTGGTTCCGGCCCACAGGTCTGTTTCCAGTTTCAGGTCCTTTGTTATGACATCACGACCGACTTCGCCCTGCCAGAACATTGTAAAATCAAAGTTCTTGTACTGGAGATAGACGTTCAGGCCGAACGAGCACTTGGGCGTAGGATCGTATATCCAGGTCTGGTCTTTGTCGGTTATCTTACCGTCGCCGTCCAGATCCTTGAAACGCATGCGTCCGACGGCTGCCTGTGCCTGCTGGGCATGGTTGTCAACCTCGGCCTGGTTCTGGAAAATGCCGTCAAATACGTAACCTACCTGCGAACCGTATGCATGGCCGATGATGGGATTGGTGGCGTTGCCGCCGAATGTTCCGTTTGAAACGAGGGTCTCAGGAAGTGACTGTATCTCGTTGTAGTAGTGGCCGAGATTGCCTGTAAGATCCCAGCGGAATCCCTTTTTCTCGCCACGCCAGCCAAGCGTGAACTCGACACCGCGGTTGAGGACGGTACCTGCATTGATAAACTGATGTGCTCCCTCGCCTGCAATTGCGATTGCCGGCATATCCACGAGAATGTCGGTTGTCTTCTTGTTGTACCATTCGAAACTTCCATACAGGGTATTCTTGAGTACCTCGAAGTCAAAACCTATGTTTGTCTGAGTTGTTGTCTCCCACTTGAGGTCGTCGTTGCCACGCTGTATGCGCTTGAAGCCGCTGGAGAGATTGCCGCTGTTGTTTCCGGCAATATCATAGGCCGTATCGTAGCTGGAACCGGCATCTGTGATGGTGCCCATGGTACTCTTGTACAGCGAGTAGCGTGCGGTATTTGCAATCTGCTGGTTACCTGTCTTACCCCAGCTGACGCGAATCTTGAGGTTGTCAAGCCATGTAACGTTTTTCATGAACTTTTCCTCTGAGATACGCCAACCTGCACTGAATGACGGGAATGTACCGTAACGGTTGTTCTTACCGAAACGGCTTGAACCGTCATGACGCACCGTGACGCTGGCCAGGTAACGGTCGGCATAGGCATAGTTAGCCTTGGCAAAGAAGGATACGAGCGAGAATCCGTCGCCTCCGCCATAAACCTTAGGCACGCCTGTTCCTGTCTCGGGCCACATATAGTCTGTATCAAATACAGGATAGTCATAACCTACAGCACTGAAGTAGTCCGATGTCTCGCGGTTGAGCTCGACGCCAAGAAGTGCATCAAAGCGGTGTTTCTTTATTTCGAAGTTGTATGATGCTACGGCATTCCACATCCAGCGCATCCAATGTTCCTGCTTGGCTTCAACTGAATTGGTGGTATTGGCTGCAGTTCCTTCGGTAATAGGATACTGGAATATGCGCTGCTTCTTTTGTGCATAGTCAATACCAAATGTGGATTTGATATTGAAATTCTTGAATGGATTGATATTGATGTATGCGTCACCGAACAGTCGCCAGTATGTGTAGCGATTATCCTTGTTGCGGTCCAGACGTGCTACGGGATTCTGGTATGATGTGTAGCCTCCGTGTGGACCGGCATATTCTCCGTCTATGTCATAGACTGGAATTATGGATGGATACTGAAGAACATTCTGCAGAATGCCTGGATCCTGGACCTCGCTTGTACGGTTGCCGGTGAAGTGTTCGCCTATGGTAACGATGTCATTGATAATCTTGTACTCGTTATTAATACGGAACGAGAAACGCTCAAAGTCTGTCTGACGGATGATACCCTTGTTCTTGTAGTAACCGACAGAGAAGAATGAGTTGCTATGCTCGCCACTGCCGCTGAGAGAGAGGTTGTACTGTTGGATGAAACCTGTGCGTGTAGTCTTGCCAAACCAGTCTGTATCGGAAGCGGGGGTCTTGCCGTTGTCAAGGTACTTGTTGAGGGTCATGCCATAAAGCACGGGGATGCCTTTCTGGTCATAGCCCCAGTTGTAGTTATATCCCAGGCCGTTGGTGTTGGGGTTCTTGCCATCGTTGACAAATGCCTGCCACATTGCCTGTCCGTACTGCTGGGTGTTGAGGACTTCGAGCTTGTGTGTGTACATCTGAGCTGAAAGACTGGCGTCAAAGTCAACGTTGACCTTGCCAGTCTTACCTTTCTTGGTAGTAATGATGATTACACCGTTTGCGGCGCGAGAACCATAGATTGATGCCGAGGCTGCATCCTTGAGCACCTGGATACTTTCAATGTCGTTACCGTTGAGCTCGTGCATGCCTGCCTTTGTAGGCACACCGTCAATGATGTAGAGAGGGTCGTTGTCATTGAGGGTTCCGACACCGCGGATACGCACTGTGGCGGCTCCTGACGGCGAACCGTTGGCGCTGATGTTCATGCCTGGCACGCGTCCCTGCATTGCCTTGATGGGGTTGTTTTCATTTTGTTTCTTCAGTTCGTTGACATCGACTACGGATACTGCACCGGTGAGGTCAGCTTTACGTTGTACCTGATAACCGGTAACTACCATCTCCTTCATCATTTTGGCATCTTCGCTCATGAGGATGTTCATGACCTCCTTGGCTGGAAGTACCTGTGTGGCATATCCCATGTAGCTGATGCGCAACTGGGCCCCTTTGTTGACCGTGAGAGAAAACTTGCCGTCCATGTCTGTAACGGTGCCGTTCTGTGTACCGACTTCCTGAACCGCTGCTCCGATTACGGATTCTTGTAGTTCCTTGTCTATGACCGTACCTGATACTTTAATGGTTTGAGCATATGTTGTGCCGCCTATCAGGATGGTTAATAGAACCAGAAACAGTGATTTGATTCTGTTCATGTCTGTGATGTATTAGATTGTAAATAGGCTATTTTATATACTTTTTGCCACGGGATATAACGATTCCGCGTGAATTGCCGTCTGTCTTCCGGCCGGCAAGATTGTAGAGCTCGGCAGACTTGTCCTTGGATGCACCCTCCATTGCTGAGATTCCGCTTGGTATTTCTACAAGTTCAATCGAGGTAAAGTTGAATGGCTCGCCTGCCTCTTTATTGCACTGTATCATAATGCGGTCTGTCTTGTAGAAGAGCTGCTTCTGCTCCGAAGTAAGTTTTGTCAGGTCCAGTTCGGCATAATTGTCCGTCATTGTCATTGTGGTTTGGTCGGCAATCTTGTCTGCACCATCCCATGATGCCATTACATTTATAACATAGTCTGTACGTCCGGCTTCGCTGCAGAAGCGGATTGCCTTGTAGCCGTCCAGACTCTGGGGCAGAAATTCTTTCCAGATCTCAAGTGTAGACCAATTGTCCATCCAAAAATATCCTGTCCACACGGTGTTGTCCGTGACATTGTCCTTACCGTCACCGAACCACACTTTCGAAAGAGTGAAGTTTGAACCGCAGATTTCAAGTCCGTTGGCCTTGACTTCCTCAACGGCTGACTTTGTGAGGAAAACCTCTATACTGGTGTTATCCGTATAGAGACGGTGATAGCGGGTTCCCGGCAGTTTCTGTCCGTTAGACTTCAATTCGACAACGTCCTCTGCCTGGACTGTAAATTCGAGGACAATCTTGTTTCCCATCCTGATGTCTGCAAACTTGTCGGCAGAAATCATGACGGTGTTGTCCCAATTGACTGCGTGGGTTCCTTCCCACAGGTCGGTCGCTGATGATGCTACGCATACACATGCCAGCATCAGAAAGAATAGAATCTTTTTCATAATTTGTAGGTTAGATTGTATTGGTTATTTTTCAATTCTGATATTATTGTATCTACTCTTGGGGAATACAAGGGATGTTATTACAACCTCTCCGTTATTGGCAAAGACTTCGACACTGGAGTTGTCAATGAAGATGCGCATGCCGGTGATTCTGTTACGGACGGGAGCAACGGCTTTTACGTCAAAGTCTTGCGAGAAGGCTTTTTCACCGCTGCATGAGCGGTCGGCTGTCAGGGTCATGGCTTTTTCGTCGTAGATCAGGCGAAACTCCTCGCCCTGTGCATTACTCAGTATAACGGAGCATGAGCCTTTGATCTTGACTTCCCTGTCAAGGCCCTTGCCGGTATATTCGGGCGAGGGGCGTGATCCCAGGTAGAGAAGTCTGTCCGAGCCCTTGTACAGGTATGGCTCGCGGCAGATGGTATTGGCGCTGCGATATTGCATTGTAGGCACTACGTTGGCGTACTGCCAGTTACTCATCCATCCTATCATGGTGTGACGTCGGTCGGGAGCATCGGAAAAACTTACTGTGGCATAATGGTCCTTTCCATAATCTTGCCATAAAGACTTGCCGTCTTCATATCTGCCTGCGTTATCTACTGTAAAACGGTGTCCGTCAAAATCACCGATAAAATATTGTGTGGCGCTACCTCCTGAAGGTCCTCCGGGGTTGATATTACAGATGAGCACCCATTTTGAGCCCTTTGAACCCGGAAGCGGCAATTTCATAAGGTCCGGACATTCCCACACACCGTCATGGCATCCAAGTCCCTTTCCAAAACGGCTTTCCTCTGTCCAGTCCTTCATGTCGGGGCTGGAGTAAATACGCATTTCCTGTCCTGCACTCATTACCAGAATCCATCGTTGCGTCTCTTCCATCCAGAACATATTGGGGTCACGAAAATCCGGAATGTCTGCAGTCAGTACCGGATTCCCCTCATATTTATGAAAAGTATATCCACCATCCGTGCTGTAGGCGATGTGCTGTGTCTGCAAATCGTATCCCCATGGGGTCTGCGTACTGGCTGTGTACATTGCTATTACAGCATCATTGCCGAAACCGGCGGTATTGTTATGGTCAACAATGCACGATCCGCTGAAAATAGCTCCATGCATATCCTGTTTCAAAGCTATGGGATGATGATCCCAGTTGATTAGATCCCTGGACGTGGAATGTCCCCAGTGCATATTGCCCCACATACTTCCGTAGGGGTTGTACTGGTAGTAAAGATGCCAGACTCCGTCCTTGTAGAACATTCCGTTGGGGTCGTTCATCCATGCATATTCCGGAGCGTGGTGATAGGTCGGGCGGAACTTCTCACGATTGGTAGTGTCAAATGTATCGCTTAGTCCGATGTGGTTACGCCAAATTTCACTGCCTACCCCACCGCGGTTGCTTCGGTCTATGTTAATATGTGAATACAGCGATAGCTCCATGCCGCGGAACTCGTCCAGAGAAAAAGGCAGATAGTAGTCTACCTTGGTCAGCGCCATACGGATGTTGAGCAGGCGCTGCTGCGCATTGTCTGCCACGACCCTGACCTGTGATTCCGGTGCGGCTTCCTCGATTGGGAGCAGTAGGAATTTTTCCTTTGTCTCAGGTGAAACACGAATCAAAAAATTGTCATTTGCCAGGGGGGCAATTCTTAGAGTCTGAGCCCATGCATTATTCCAGGCAGGCATTGTAACAATGGCGGCAACCGCCATAATCAGCCTTCTGGAACCGGAGAAGATGCGTTTCTTCATAGTTGATTTTCGATTTTGTATATTCTGAATCGGGTATATTTTGCTTAATCTAAGAGGTGATTCGCAACACGAAAATATACCTCTTCGAAATAACTATATATAAAAAATGTTGCAGTGACTTTTAAAAATCGGTCACTGCAACATTATTTGTGGTCTTTGTATCATTTTTGCTATGTCCCCTTGGGTGAGTGCCCAAAGAAATCCTTGTAACACTTTGTAAAATATGATGGTGATGCAAAACCTACACGGTACGCTATCTCCGATACCGAAAGTGATGTATCCGCAAGGAGCAGATTGGCGCGTTTAAGACGACGCTCTCGAATAATTTCCACTGGGGATTTTCCAGTCATAGCCTTGACTCTGCGATAAAGTTGAACGCGCGAAAGGAGCATGATATCTCCGATATCTTCGACAGACAGGTCGGAGTTGGACATATTATCATCCACAGCCCTGTTGAATTTCTGGATAAACTCGTTCTGCTGACGAAAATCAGCCTTTTCATCGTCATACAACATTTCGTCATCCTGCTCCTTATTCTGCTGGTTGTGCATTGTTGCCTCAATTAGCTTGTCACGTTGTTCTTCCAGTTCGTCACGCTGACGTTCGGCTGTCTCCTTCTGCAGTTCCAGTTCGTGGTTCTTCTGCTTCAAATGTTCGTTCAGCCGATGTTTTATCTTGATTGTACGCACCGTACCTACCAAGGATACACATACTATTACCACCACCAATACTATGAAGAATAAAAGTGTACGCTCTGTATCCAATTCCTTCATGATACTGTCCACACGGGTCTGCATCTTCTTGATATACTCGTCCTGGGTGATAATCTCCTTATACTGCATCAGCAGGACTTTGGCATTGGCAGATGTAACTATACTGGTCTCCATACCGGTGTTCTTCTCAAATGGCTCTCCTTGCAGAATTGCCACTGCAAGATCCATGAGTTCATTTCCATGTGTGGGGTAGATGGCTGATGCAGTAAGCAGTCCTTGCTGAACCTTCTCTATGCCTCCTCCCGGTGTAGGCAGAGCATCTACACCAAGGTATATGACAGAGGATGGCATTCTGCGTAGAGCTCCTGGATGTGATTGAGAATAGCGTTCCAGAGCAGAGCGTGCTCCCAATGCCATACGGTCGTTACCTCCGAATATGCAGTCTATGGCGATGTCAGTTCCATGCATGCCGGACAGTATCTTTGACATGGCTTCATCGCCAGAATTCTGTTTCCAGTCTCCCTCGGCGTACCCTATAATCTTAAGTCCCGGATAGCGGCTAATGGCTTCGTTGAATCCTCGGTGGCGCTCCATAGCCGGCGATGATCCGTGCTCACCGGCTATTTCAATGATATTTCCTATGCCTCCCAATTGTGATGCCGCATATTCTCCCATCATTTCGCCTATGGCAAAATTGTCCGCTCCCATAAAGGCTGTGTAGTCCTTGACGTCACTCTTGCGGTCAAACATTATCACAGGAACACCCTTCTCTGTTGCCTCCTTTATGGCATCCGACAAACTGTGTGTCTGCTGCGGAGAAACAATCAGCAGGTCTATACCCTGAGCAATAAGTTCGTGTATCTGCTGCTTCTGCATCTGAACATCGTCATCTGCCGACATGATTCTGAGGTCTATTCCATCGTGAAAGTATGTGGACTGTTCAAGTTCTGCCTTCAACTTTGTTCGCCAGGAGTCCTCGGAACATTGGGATACACCTATTATATAATGGCGTTTATTTGTCTGAAGTGTACAGGACAACACCAGCAGCGAAGACAGTACAATGATTGCGTATCGATATGTTGTGAATATGTGTTTCATCTACTCAAAATTAAGTATTCTGCTTATTTATGTCCATCATTCGCCCCAGCCAGCGCGGTCGAGACTGCGGAAGCTGATGGCTTCGGTGAGGTGAATAGCCTGTATGTCGGGGCTGCCGTCCAGGTCGGCAATGGTGCGGGCTACGCGCAGTATGCGGTCGTAGGCGCGGGCCGAGAGCTGCAGGCGGTTCATTGCCTCGCGCAGCATCTCCATATCCTGCGGACGGGGCTGGGCAAACTGTTTCATCAGGCGCGGGGTCATCTGGGCATTGCAGTAGAACGGGTTTGCCTGAGGACTGTATCTGTGGGAGCAGCTGCCGGAAGATGTTTTCTGTGCCCCCTGTACGGACATAGATAAGGTCGAGAATGGACTGTCCATAGGTGGAAAAGTCCGAACCGCACATATCGTAGTCAATGCCTAATGATGAG
>OCTX012266681.1_pt1 | contig 15568 bp, 19 predicted proteins | sample 1539691 | NCBI WGS metagenome assembly OCTX01 (sample SAMN02144231, study PRJEB22623) | gut metagenome | biome: sheep rumen | host: Ovis aries | place: New Zealand | reverse complement strand
CAATCAAAAAAAGCATATTACGAATTCTTGCAGAGATTCAGCTGGATTGGAGGCATTCCGATGAAACGCATCATCGCTTTGATCCTTTTGGGACTGACGCTGCTGATGTCGATCCCGGCGCAGGCGGCGGAGAACCGGACGGTTTCCCTGAACGGAAACCCGGTGGAGATCCGGGTTCCGGGTTCCTGGACGACGGTCGTCCGGGAGAGTGGCAGGGAGACCACCGTGCTCTCGGAGGACCTGACCTGGGAGAGCGACACGGAGGTGCGCTTCGCTTACATCTGGGCGCCGAAAAAGGGCAAGGCGAACATCCGCCTGGGCCCGAAGCCCAAGGCCTCGGTCATCGGCAAGGCGGAGACCGGCCGGGTGGTGCTGGTGTTCTCCAAGGGGAAACAATATTCCGGCATCATTTACGACGGGACCGCGGGCTACATGAGCAACACCACGCTGAAGTTCATCGCGGAGCCCGCGGCGCCGCGGGCCACCGCCACGCTCAGCTTCAAGGGCAAAACCGACGTTAAAACCAAGGTCACCATGCGCACGGGCGCCGGGCAGAACACCCGCTCCGTGACCAAGCTCCAACCCGGTCTGCCGGTGGTGGTCTTCAAGCTCGGCAAGACCTGGTCCGAGGTCGAGTGCAACGGCTGGCACGGCTATGTGATGACCCAGCACCTGACGGACATCGAGGAGCTGGAGCCGGCGGCCCCCGGCGATGATCCCGGCGCGCCGGCCGTCACCGAGGAGCCGGAGATCATCACGCACAGCGCGGAGGACGACGCCACGGAAACTGTGGAACTGGACTGAACGATCCCTTTCCGGACGCCTGCGGCGGACCTCATCCGGCGCTTCGCGCCACCTTCCCCTCAAGGGGAAGGCTTCTTTTATTGATTGTATACAAAACAAAAGCCTTCCCCTTGAGGGGAAGGGGGACCGCCCGCGAAGCGGGGGGTGGATGAGGTTCCGCCGAAGGCGGACAGGGGGTTACTTCCATCCTTCGATTACCGTCGCGCCCATCATCGCGGCTTCCTCCGGGTCGTGGGTGACCAGCAGGACGGTGCGCCCGTCCGTGTATTCCCGGGTGCGGCGGATGACGGCCTTTTTGGTTTCGGCGTCAAGGCCCTTGAAGGGTTCGTCCAGGGCCAGGAAGTCCCAGTCGGAGAGCAGGGCCCGCAGCAGCGCCACGCGTCGCCGCATGCCGCCGGAGAGCTCCCGGACCGGCTGGCGGAGGCTGTCCTCCAGGCCGAAGGCAATCAGCGCGTCCTTCGCCGCGATGCGGGAGAGGGCGGGGCTGAACAGGCGCAGGTTGCTGACTGGGTCCATGGACTCGATGAGGCGGTCCTCCTGGAACACAGCCGCGAGCTTCCGGCCTTTCAGGCCTTCCACCCGGCCTTCGTCGGGCTCCAGGAGCCCCAGAAGGATCCGCACCAGGGTCGTCTTGCCCGCGCCGGAGGGGGCCATCAGGCAGGTGGTTTCGCCCTCGGGGAGGGTGAGGTTCACATGCCGCAGCACCTCTTTGTCCCCGAAGCGCTTGCCGATGTTGATCAGGGTGATTTCGCTCATGGTGAACTCCGGCTTACAGGTGCTGCAGCTGCTTTTCCATGAAGGACAGCAGCCCCAGCACCAGTTTTTCAAACAGCAGGCTCAGCAGGATGACCGCCAGCGTCCAGGCGAAGACGTCCCGGGTCTCAAAATAGACCTTCGCCTGCTGCAGGGCCGCGCCGACGGAACCCTTCGGCTGGCCGATGACCTCCGCCGCGACGCCGGCCTTCCAGCACAGGCCCAGGGCGATCCGGCATCCGGAGCGGAAGAAGGGCAGCACCTGCGGGAGGTCGATCCGGAGGCCCTTGCGAAAAGCGCCGACGCGGTGCACCCTGGCGGCTTCCGCCAGCAGCGGATCCCGGGCCAGGATGCCCTCCAGGGTGCTGGTGTAGATGATGGGCAGCACCATCAGGAACCCGATGGTCACCGAGAGCTGCCGCGAGGAGAACCAGATCAGCACCACCACAATAAAGGAAGCGACGGGGATCGTCTTCACCGTCAGCATCAGCGGGGCCAGCAGATCGCGGACGGCGCGCCAGCGGCCCGCGGGGACCGCCAGCAGCACGCCCGCCGCCGTCCCGAGGGCAAAGCCCCCGGCGATGCGGACCAGGGTGTAAACCACGGAATTCCAGAAGACGGGCTCCCCGGCCAGCTCCCACAGGCGGGTCACCGTGCGGACCGGGGAGACCAGCAGGATCTCCTTGCCCACCAGCCGGGCGGCGGCCTCCCAGACGATCAGCCAGAAGGCCACCGCCCAGAGGCGCATGCGGGTCTTTTTGTTTGCGTCCGCCATGCCGGCTTATTTCCGGTACCAGAAGCCCTCGTCCGGCAGCGCGCCGCCCACGGCCTTGGGATTCTGGGCATAGAGGACGGAGAGGTAGCCGCCGAGGGCACCCTCCATCTCGTCGCCCTCGAGGCAGACAATGTTGCAGGCCGGGATGGCCACCTTCGCCACGGCCTCGGGCACGATGTCATACTGTCCGATCAGCGCGGCGGCCTCGTCCACGTTTTCGTTGACCCAGGCCACGGAGGCGGCGTATTTTTCCATGAAGGCGTTCACCCGGTCGGGATGGGCGTCGGCGTAGTCCTTCCGCACCACCAGCACGCCCGTGACCATCATGGAGGGGTTCTCCTCACCCTCCTGCAGGGCGTCCCAGGCTTCCGTCAGGCTCAGGGCCACGCGGAGGTCGGGGTTCTTCATCAGCGCGGTGGTGACGAAGGGCTGGGGCAGCATGGCCAGGCCGTTTTCGGTGTTCAGCAGGGCGGCCAGGCACTCGGTGTGCTCGCTCTTCCACTCGATCTGCGCGTCCACGCCGGCGGCGGAGAGGATATAGTTCAGGGCGTATTCGGGGGTGGCGCCGGCGCCGCTGGCGAAGACCGTGCGGCCCGCCAGGTCCGCCGCGCTGTGGACGGTGTCCCCGTTCTCGACGATGTAGAGCACGCCGAGGGTGTTGACGCACAGCACCTGCACGTCCACGTCGGGGTTGTTGTAGAGGACGGCGGCGATGTTGGCGGGGACGGCGGCGATGTCCACCTCGCCCTTGACGATCATGGGGGTCACCAGGGTGATGTCTGAGGCGATCTCAAAGGTATAGGCCGGGTCTTCCTCGCTCATGAGCTTGACCATGCCCATGCCTGTGGGGCCCTTCATGGCCACGACGCGGAGGGCGTCCCCGTCGGCGTGGGCCAGGCCGAGGCCGAGGAGCAGGGTGAGGGTGAGGAGCAGGGCGGCAAAGCGTTTCATGGGTTTATCTTCCTTTCTTCATGGAGTTCTTTTCTTCACGGCGTTCAGGCCGGGGAATTCAGGATCCCCTCCAGGGCTGGGCGGTCGAGCACGGTGATCTCGTCCCCGGTCACGGCCAGGGCGCCCCGCTCTGCTAGGGCGTTCAGCTCCCGGTACAGGGCGGCGCGGCTGACGGAGAGGCTTGCGGCCAGTTCGGTGCGGGTCAGGTCGGTGGTCACGGAGCCGTTGGGCTCCATGTGGAGCAGGAGCCAGGATACCAGCCGCCCGCGGGCGGTCTGGGCCGTGAGCATGGCGATGCGGCGGAGGAGGAACTGCAGCTTTTCGTTGCAGAGGGCGGCGTAGCGGAGGGCCAGGCGGCCGTCCTTTTCAAAGGCGGCTTCCAGGCGGTCCTTGGGGATCCAGGCCACAGAGGAGCCTGCGGCGCAGCGCAGCCGGGTCTCCAGCTGTCCGCCCCGCAGGAGGTTGCAGATGCCGAAGCAGTCCCCCGGCCGCAGGGCGCTGAGCAGCACGCCGTTGCCGTCCGGCGCCACGGACCAGACGTCGATCAGCCCCGAGACCACCAGCCCCACGCAGGGGGTTCCGTCCAGGGTGTCGCAGAGAAGCGTCCCCGTGGGGTGCCGCCGGACCCGTGGCTGCAGCGCGTCGGGATCGCAGTCCCGCAGCAGCGCCGACGCCGCGAACGCCTCCCGCAGCGCGTCCTTTGTCTCCGTCACGTTCACGCCCCCTTCCGTCGGACTCATTGTAGTCAATCCCATCGATATTGTCAATGCGTTGACAAAATTTTGTCTCAGATGAGACAAAAGTGGGCACGAAAAACACCCCCGCACAGAGGGCGGGGGCGAGCATCCGCAGCGGTGGATGAAGTTCTGTTCGACAGGATTGGCTGAGGATCACATCAGAAGCACTGGATAATAAGGAAAAGGTCGGCAATGAAGATTGCAACGCCCGAAATACCAGCAATGAGGCCGATCTGGGCAAAGAGCTTCTTGCCCTTGTTTTTGAGCAGCGCCAGCGCGGAGAATACGGTGCCGGCAGATGCAAGGGCAAAGCCGATGAACATCAAAATGATAAAGACAGTGCTTCCGGCGTTGAGAATAAAGCCACTCGCGCCGCCCACGATCCCGGCAATCAACTCAAAGAGAATTGCCGACAGGGAGAAGATAAAGCCCAGCAGGGCAAAGACGCGGCCGCCCTCCTTGGGCTGCGGGGGATAGGGATAGCCGGGGTACTGCTGGTACTGCGGCTGCTGCGGGGCCTGCTGGGGCTGTCCATAGTTGTTCTGCATGATGATGCCTCCTTGGTTCTTTTGTTGGGGATGGTTCCCGATGGCCCTATTTTATCGCCTTGCGGAGGCACTGTCAAGGGCCGGAGGGCCCCGCGGCGTGATTTTGCTTGAATTTTCCATGCCGCCCGCGTCGGCTGCCGCTGATTGACTTTGCCCCGTCCTTGCGGTACAATGACGGCGACTGCGATGCAGCCGTTTTGCCGTACGCGAGAGAAGAGAAAGGAGGAGACAGCGGTGATCGCCGTACTGTTTGCCTTCTGGTGGATCCTGAACGGGAGCATGACCCTTGAGCTGGCCGTGATCGGACTGGCGCTGAGCGCCCTGCTCCGGCTCTTTGCGTGGAAATTCATGGGCCTGACCCTCCGGCGGGAATGGGCGGTGCTGCGGCGCGTCCCGGCGCTGCTGGGCTACGTCGTCTTCCTCGTGGGCGAGATCGCCCGGGCGGCGGCTAAGACCATCCGCCTCATCTGGTCCCCCAGCCTGGTGTGCGAGCCGCGGCTGGCCTCGTTCCGCACGCGGCTGCGCACCCGGGAGGGCAAGGCGATGCTGGCCGATTCCATCACCCTGACCCCGGGCACCATCACCGTGGACATCCGGGAGGACCGTTTCCTGGTGCACTGCCTGGACAGGGAGTTCGGCGACGGGCTGGAAGACAGCGAAATGGAAAAGCGGATCCTGACCGTGGAGAAAGGGGGCGGCGCGGATGCCTGAAGCGGTACAGGGCGCCTGGGATACGCTCCTGGACGGCAGCATGATCGTCCTGGGCGTGCTGCTGCTCATCTGCCTCCTGCGGGCGATCCTCGGCCCCACCACCGCGGACCGGGTCATCGCCGTCAACATGATCGGCACCATGGTGGTGATCCTGATCTGCATCCTGACCCTGCGCCTCGGCGAGGGCTACCTCACCGACGTGGCCATGATCTACACGCTCCTGTCCTTCCTGGCGGTGGTGATGCTGACGAAGCTCCTCATCGGCGCCTGGCGCGGCAGGAGACAGCGGGAGAAGACCGCGGACGAACCGGCAAAGGAGGAGAACCGGAATGCTTGACTGGCTCCGCTTCGCCGCCGGCGCCCTGCTGATGCTGGGCGGGCTTTTCGTGCTGATCACCGCCGTGCTGGGCCAGTTCCGGTTCCGCTCGGCCCTCAACCGCATCCATGCCGCGGCCCTGGTGGACACCCTGGGCATCCTGCTGATGGCGGGCGGGCTCATCTGCCTGGCGGGCTTTACCGTCGTGTCGCTGAAATTCCTGCTGATCATCGCGTTCCTCTGGCTGACCAGCCCCGTGGCCTCCCACCTGCTGGGGAAGCTCGCCGTCACCGTGACCGAGCACCCGGAGCGCGAGATGCAGGTGGATGACCCGGACCTGACCCGGGAAGCGAAGGAGGACGACTGAATGCAGATCCTGATGATCCTCCTCCTGGTGCTGGTGATCGCCTGCGCCCTGGCGGTGGCGCTGACGAAAAACCTGCTCACGGCCGCGGTGGTCTTCATGACCCAGAGCCTGGCCCTGAGCGTGATCTGGCTGATCCTGGAAAGCCCGGACCTCGGCATCACCGAGGCCGCGGTGGGCGCGGGCGTGGACAGCCTGCTGCTCTTCGCGACGCTGAAAAAGATCCGCGCCATCGACGCGAACGTGAAGCGGAAGGAGGACGACGGCCATGGCGAAACTCCGTGAAAACCTGCCGGCCTCCCGCTGGGGACGCTTCCTGCGCTGGCTGCGGGAAGGGGACGACACGCTGGACCGCAGCATGACCGCTGCCCTGGACGCGCCTGCCCCGGCGCCCGCGCCGGTTCCGGCGCCGCGCCCCATTCCCCGCCGCCTGACCCGCACCCGCTTCCGCAACCTGGAGCGGGCGGAGAAGACGCTCCGGGTGATGTATGTGGTCACGGCGGTGCTGGTCTGCGCGGGCATCATCGGCATGCTGCTGGTCACCACGGCGGGCCTGCCGGGCTTCGGCGACCCGGGCAACCCGGCCAACAACGAGGTCCCGGCGCGCTACATCGAGAAGGGCATGGAGGAGACCGGCGCGGTGAACATCGTGGCGGGCATGATCCTGGATTACCGCGCCTTCGACACCCTGGGCGAGAGCAACGTCCTCTTTGTGGCCGTGTGCGCGGTGATCATCCTCCTGCGCCTGCACGGGGGCGATCCCCGGGAGCGCCTGCGGGACGAGGCGGACGAGCGCGCCCGCGAGCCCCGCAACGACACGGTCCTGCAGGTGGCGGCGGCGCTGATCATCCCCCTGATCCTGCTCTTCGGCGTCTACGTGATCCTCAACGGCCACCTGTCCCCCGGCGGCGGATTCTCCGGCGGCGCGGTGATGGGCGCGGCCCTGATCCTGTTCCAGCTGGCCTTCGGCGAGGCGAGGACGGCGCGGTTCTTCACCTTCCGCACCTTCCGGGTGGTTTCCGTCTTCGCGCTGGGCTTTTACGCCCTCTCCAAGGCCTATTCGTTCTTCACCGGGGCCAACGACCTGCCCTCGATCATCACGCCGGGCACCCCGGGGAAGATTTTCTCGGCGGGGCTCATCCCGTACCTGAACATCGCCGTGGGCCTGGTGGTCTGCTGCACGATGTACGCCCTCTACTCGCTTTTCCGGAAAGGGGATGTGTGACATGTCGCATTTCGCGGAACTGGCGGCCATCATCCTCTTCGGCATCGGCTTTACACTGCTGCTGGTGGATCGGAACCTGATCAAGAAGATCATCGGCTTTTCCATGACCGACTCGGGCATGTACCTGTTCCTGGCGGCCAAGGGCTATATCACCGGGCGGAAAGCGCCCATCGTGACGGACGGCGTCACCGCCGTGGAGGCCTACATCAACCCCATTCCCGCGGGCCTGGTGCTGACGGGCATCGTGGTGTCCGTGGCCTCCTCCGCCGTGATGCTGGCGCTGACCGTGCGGCTCTACCGGCGCTACGGCTCGCTGAACATCGACGAGATCGCCGACCGGGCCGGCCGCGCGGGGAAGGAGGATGCCTGAGATGGCGCTTTGGCAAAGCATCCCCTTCGCCTGTGTGCTGATCCCCCTCTTCGGGGCGGCGGTGTGCAGCGTCCTGCCCCGGCGGGTCGCCCGCGGCTGGGCCACGGCGCTGGTGGCCCTGGTGACGGGGCTCTCCTGCTGGTTCCTGGCGGAGATGAACCGCTTCGGCGGCGCCTACGCCTACCGCATGGGACACTACGGCGCGCCCTGGGGCAACGAGCTCCGGGCCGGCCCCGAGGAAGTGGTCATGGGCCTAATGTTCGCGGGCCTGACGCTGATCTGCCTGATCGGCGGCGCGCGGCGGCTGGAAAAGGACATCACCGCCGGGCGGCAGGGGCTGTATCACACCCTGATCCTGCTGATGCTCTCCGCCCTGATGGCCCAGGTCTACACCAACGACCTTTTCACGGCCTACGTCTTTGTAGAGATCATGACGATCGCGGGCTGCGGGCTCATCGCTGCCCGGGCGCAGAAGGGCCAGGCCCTGGTGGCCGCTGTGCGCTACATGGTGATGAACCTCATCGGCTCGGCCCTGTTCCTCCTGGGCATCATCCTCCTCTACGACCTGACCGGCCACCTGCTGATGCCGAACATCCGGGAGGCGGTGGCGGCGCTCCGCGCCACGGGGCAGTATGACCTGCAGCTGACCGTGGTGGTGGCCCTGCTCTGCACGGGCCTGGCGGCCAAGGGCGCGCTCTTCCCCTTCCACACCTGGGTCCCGGACGCCTATTCCAACGGCACGCCGACCTCGTCCGCCCTGCTGGCCTCCCTGGTCAGCAAGAGCTACATCGTCCTGCTGGTGAAGGTTATGCTCCGGGTCATCGGCGCGGAGGCCATCCTGGAGAGCCATGTACACGACGTGCTGTTCGGCTTCGGCATCGTGGGGATGCTGGCGGGCTCCGTGGTGGCCATCCGCTCCTCGGACGTGCGGCGCATGATCGCCTGGTCCTCCGTGGCGCAGATCGGCTACATCTTCATGGGCATCGGCCTGGGCACGGAGGCGGGCATGACCGCGGCCCTGTTCCACATCATCGCCCACGCGGCCGCGAAGAGCATCCTCTTCCTGGCGGTGGAGCCCCTCTCCGACGCCTCGGGCGGCCACGGGAGCCTTGAGCATCTGCGCGGCGCGGGTTACAGGGCGCCCCTGGCGGGCGCGGCCTTCACGGTGGGCGCGCTCTCGCTGACGGGCCTGCCATTGCTGGGCGGCTTTGTCAGCAAGCTGAACCTGGGCCTGGCGGCCCTGGACTGCGGCGGCGCCCACGCCTGGATCGCCCTGGCGGCCCTGGCGCTGTCCACCCTCCTGAACGTGCTGTACATGGTGCGGATCGTGCTGGTGATCTGGTCGCATTCGGACACCATGGAGAACCACGCCTGCGCCGTCACCGGCAACCGCCTCGATTTCACCCTGGTCCTGCTCATCGCCTCAAACATCGGCCTGTTCTTCTTCGCCGCCCCCATCATGGAAAAGCTGCGGGCGGGGATCGGGCTGTTCGGATAAGCACGCTGAAAAGGAGCCGAATATGAAACGTGAACTCGGAATCGCCAGATGCGGGCTGGCGTGCTGCCTTTGCTCGGAGAACGTCACCTGCAGGGGCTGCAGGCGCGACGGGTTTCTGGAACTGTCGTGGTGCAAGGACGCCGAATGGTGCGAAGTGCGCAGGTGCTGCATCGACAAAGGCCTGAACGGCTGCTATGAGTGCAGCCCGGCGGACTGCCGGAAGGGCCTGTACGCCGACAAGATCAAGGCGCGGGCTTTCGCGGAATTCGCGCGGCGGTACGGCGTCGAAACCCTGCTGGACTGCCTGGAGCGCAACGAGAAAGCCGGCATTGTCTACCACCGCGAGGGCATCATGGGCGATTACGACGAGTTCGATGACCTGGAAGAGCTGATTTCGTTCATCCAAACCGGCGCAAAATAAACGGTCCTTATCCTGTATCCCATGTCCCTGATCCTATTTCACCCTCCAAAGGAGGCCACACCCATGCTCCCATCCTGGTACTTGCTTGTCCCGGTTCTCCTGCCGGCGCTCTCGGGCCTTTTCGTGGGGCTGAACAAGCGCTTCGGCGACAGCGGGAAGCGCGATCCCTTCACCTTCGCGGTGCTGGTGCTGAACCTCGGCGCGCTGGTTCCGCTGCTCTTCGCGCCGGAGGGCCTGCGGCTGGATCTCTTCCGGCTCTCGGAGCGCCTGCCGATCTTCTTCCGCCTGGACGACACCGGCCGCTTCTTCGCGGTGGTGATGGCCCTGCTGTGGGCGGTGTCCGGCATCTACTCCTTTGAGTATATGGAGCACGCGGAGCACCGGCGGCGGTACTACAGCTTCTACCTGATCTCCCTCGGCGTGCTGATGGGGCTGTGTTTTGCCGGGTCCATCATCACCTATTATATGTTCTATGAGCTGATGACCCTGCTCACCGTGCCGCTGGTCATGCACGAGATGACCAAAGAGGCCGTGGCGGCGGGCATCAAGTACCTGATCTATTCCGTTCTCGGCGCGTCCCTGGCGCTGCTGGGCGTCTTCCTGCTGTCCCCGGTGCTGGAGTCCTTCGATTTCCGGGCCGGCGGCTGGCTGAAGGCCGGGGCGGACGGCACGGCCCTGACCGCAGTCTTCCTGATGCTGGTGGGCTTCGGCACCAAGGCCGGCATGTTCCCCCTGCACGGCTGGCTCCCCACCGCGCATCCGGTGGCCCCGGCCCCGGCCTCGGCGGTGCTCTCCGGCATCATCACCAAGGCGGGCGTGTTGGGCGCGCTGCGGGTGGTCTATTACCTGGCCGGCGCGGACTTCCTCCGGGGCAGCTGGGCGCACATTGCCTGGATGGGCCTGACGCTGTTCACGGTGTTCATGGGTTCCATGCTGGCGTACAAGGAAGACCTGCTGAAGAAGCGCCTGGCCTGGTCCTCCGTCTCCCAGGTGAGCTATGTGCTCTTCGGCCTTTCGACCCTGCATCCCCTGGGCATGGTGGGCGCGCTGCTGCACGTGGCGGCCCACGCCCTGATCAAGAACACGCTGTTTATGTCCGCCGGCGCCATCATCCACCGCACCGGCAAGACCCGGGTCAGCGAGCTCGAGGGCATCGGGAAGCAGATGCCGTGCGTCATGTGGTGCTTCACGATCGCGTCCGTGGGCCTGGTGGGCATCCCGCCCTGCCTCGGCTTTGTCTCCAAGTGGTACCTGGCGCAGGGCGCCCTCTCCATGACGGGGCTCCCGGGCTTCCTCTCCTGGCTGGCCCCGACGGTCCTGCTGATCTCGGCGCTGCTGACGGCGGGCTACCTGCTGACGGTGGTCATCCGGGGATTCTTCCCCGGGAACAACCCGGACGGCAGCCGCAAGCTCTTTGAAAACCGCGAGCCCGGCCTGACCATGCTCCTGCCGCTGGTCTTTGCCGCCGCGCTCTCCCTCTTCCTGGGCATGTTCCCTGGCGCGCTGATTCAGATTTTCACCGGGATCGCGGGAACGGTCATGTAAACCTCATCCACCGCTGCGGCGGTCCCCCTTCCCCTTTCAGGGGAAGGAAGACGGAGGTGGCGCAAAAGCCTTGTCTCCCCTGAAAGGGGAGATGCCGCCCGCAGGCGGCAGAGAGGTTCATCGCGGCACGCAAACGACAGAACATGAAAATCGAACGCCTTCGACTCAAGGAATTCCGCAACTACACAGAGCTGGACCTCACGCCCCACCCGGGGATGAACCTCTTTTTCGGCCACAACGGAGCGGGAAAGACCAACCTGTTGGAGGCCATCCATTACTGCGCCCTGGGCCGGAGCCACCGGACCGCCGCGGACCGCGACGCCGTCCGCAGGGACGAGGCCGCTGGCGCGGTGGGCGTCACCGTGCTCTCGGATACCGGCTCCCGGAACGAGATCTCCATCCGCCTGAACCCCGGCGAGGCCAAAGGAAAAGCGGTCTTTATCGACCGCAAACGGGCGCCGCGCATGGCGGACCTGATGGGGCACCTGCGCTGCGTGATTTTCTCGCCGGAGGACCTGATGCTGGTCCGGGAGGGCCCCTCCGTGCGCCGGCGCTTTCTCGACATGCTGCTGAGCCAGCTGGACCCGGCTTACTTTCTCGCCCTGCAGCGCTACAACCGGGCGCTGGAGCAGCGCAACAGCCTCCTGCGGGAGCAGAAGCGCACGGGCCGCGCCGACAGCGATCTGCTCTTCTCCTATGAACGGCTGATGGCAGAGGCCGCCTCGGTGATCATCCCGAAGCGCCGCGCCTCGGGGGAGCGCCTGCGGGCCATCGCCGCGGAAAAATACGCCGCCGTCTGCGGGCGGGAGGCCGAGATCTTCGACCTGCGGTACCAGCCCTGCACCGAGGCGGCGGACCCGGGCATCATCCGGGAGGAGGCGGCCCTGATCTGGAAGGGACGCCGGGACGAGGACCGCCTGCGGGGCGGGACCTCCTTCGGGCCGCACCGCGAGGACCTGCGCCTGACGCTGGACGGCCGCGAGATGAAGCTCTACGCCTCCCAGGGGCAGATCCGAACCGCGGCCCTGGCCATGAAGCTGGCGCAGCTGGCCCTGATCGAGGAGGTCGCCGGCGAAAAGCCGGTGCTGCTCCTGGACGACGTGATGAGCGAGCTTGACATGACCCGCCGGACCCGCCTGCTGCGGGAGATCGGCGGGGCGCAGACCTTCGTCACCTGCACGGACGAGAGCGACCTGGAGGGCCTCAGCGAGCGGCGCACCTACCGGGTGTCCCTGGGGGCGGACGGCTGCGCCCGGGTGGCGGAAACCCGGCCCGGAGAGGCGGTCGCCGCGCAGGCGGAGGAAGCCCCGGAGCCGGATTTCACCTGAGGCGCGCGCCTCACTTCCCCAGCCGCTGCTTTTTGCGGAGGACGGCGGCTTCGTATTCCTCGCGCTCGGCGTCGTCCTCCGGGGTGAAGGGCGGCACCGGGACCGGCCGGCCCTCGCCGTCGATGGCGACGAAGACCAGGTACGCGCGGTTCACGGCCTCGCGGCTGCGGTCGATGCGCTCCACAAAGGTGTCCACCCGGACCTCGAGGCTCGTGCGGCCCGTCCAGGTGACGCGGGCCTCCTGCACGACGGTGTCGTTCAGGTAGGCGGGCTCCAGGAAGGTCAGGTTGTCCACGCGGACGGTGGTGACCGCGCAGCAGGCGTAGCGCCGCGCCGCCACCGCGGCGATGATGTCGATCCAGGCCATCAGCTGCCCGCCGAAGAGCCTGGGCTTCTCGTATCCGTTGCAGTGCTGGGGCAGGACGATCTGCACGCCGGTGGTGATTTCGTGCATGGTAAAGCCTCCTTCGGATTCTCTGCTGCGCCTATTATAGCATAGGTTGGATTCATAGCGAAAGGACAAAAACCGTATGATCGCGGAAATTCTCTGTGTCGGCACCGAACTGCTGATGGGCCAGACCCTCAACACCAACGCGCAGTTCATGGCCCGGCGCCTGGCGGCGCTGGGGATCCCGCACTATCACCAGACCGTGGTGGGCGACAACGCCGGACGCCTGGAGGACGCCTACCGCCTGGCCCTGAGCCGGGCGGATGTGGTGATCACCAGCGGCGGCCTGGGCCCCACGGTGGACGACATCACCAAGCGCGGCGCCGCCCGGGTCCTCGGGCAGGAGCTGGTGCCCTTCCCCGAGGCGGAGGCCATGGTGGCCGAGCGCTTCCGGGAATACGGGAAGCCCATGCTGCCCAACAACCGCTCCCAGACGATGTTCGTCCCGGGGACGCGGCTGATCCTGAACCCCTACGGCACGGCCCCCGGCGGCATCGTCCCGGCGGGGGAGGGCAAGTTCATCGTGCACCTGCCCGGTCCGCCGCGGGAGCTGGAGCCGCTGTTCCGGGAACAGGTGGAGCCGTGGCTGGCCTCCTTCTCCGGGCAGGCCCTGGTGAGCCGCTACATCCGCGTTTTCGGCATGGGCGAGGCGGCCGTGGACGAAGCCCTGAAGGACCTGGAGCTCGGCGGGAACCCGACCCTCAGCCCCTACTGCTCCACCGGGGAAGTGACGCTGCGCCTCACGGCGTCCGCGGCGGATAAGGCGGAAGCCCGCGCGCGCCTGGCGCCCGTGGAGGCGGAAGTTCTGCGCCGGCTGGGCGACACGGTCTACGACGTCTCGGACGACGACGGCGGCTCCCTGGCCGCGTCCTGCGTCCACGCCCTGCAGGCGCGCGGGCTGACGGTGGCGACGGCGGAGAGCCTCACCGGCGGGATGATCGCGGCGGAGCTGGTGACGGTGCCCGGGGCCTCCGAGGTGGTGCGGGGCGGTTTCGTCACCTACCAGAGCGTGGCGAAAACCCTGCTGTTGGGTGTGCCGGAGGAGACCATTGAGCGCTGCAACGTCGTCTCGGCGGAGGTGGCGAAGGCCATGGCGGAGGGCGCCCGGGCGAAGCTGGGCGTGGACATCGCCGTCAGCGCCACGGGCCTGGCGGGTCCCGGCGGCGGCACCGAGGCCATCCCTGTGGGCACGGTGTACCTGGGCCTGGCCACGGCCAAGGAAACCCGCACGATCCGGCTGCGCCTGGCAGGCGACCGCGGCAGGATCCGCACCCTCGCCATGAAGAACGCCATCCACGCTGTGCTGAAGACCGCGATCACGGGGGAAACAAACCCTTGAACCAGACCGAAAAAACCGCCATCGTCCTGCGCTACGCCAATTACGGCGAGCGGGACCGGATGCTGACCCTCTTCAGCCCCACGCGGGGGCTGATCGAGGCCGCGGCTCACGGATGCCGCCGGCCGAAGTCCCGGCTGCTCAGCGCGTCGGAGCTCTTTGCGCTGGGTGATTTTGAGCTGTTTGAAAAGGGCGGGCGGTATACGGTCACCGGCTTTACCCTCATCGAGAACTTCTATCCCCTCCGGGACGACTGGGACCGCCTGAATGTGGGCATGTACCTGCTGAATCTCTGCGAGAGCGCTGTGCAGCCCGGGGAGAACGCCCAGGAGCTGTTCATGCTCCTGCTCCACACCCTGAGCCGGCTGACCTTCAGCGACCAGCCCTGGCGTCCGCTGCTGACAGGCTTCCTGGCGCATTTCGCCAACACGGAGGGCTTCCGGCCGCGGCTGCGCCACTGCGTGACCTGCGGGGAGCGGATCCCCGACGCGGACCGCGCCTGGTTCGATCTGCGGGAGGGCGGCCTGTGCTGCGGACGCCACCGGCAGGAGGGCATGCCCGCCGTCACCCCGGAGGAGCGGGCCTTCCTGCGCCGCGCGCTGGAGACCGGGAGCTCCGCCTGGACCGAGGACAGCGCGCGCCGCGCGCCGCTGCTTCTGATGGAAAAGTATGTGGAAGGGCGGCTGGAAAAACCGCTGCGGGTCAAATCACCGACATAAACGCTTTACGGAGGGATACAATGCGCCTGCTTCTTGTCCGCCACGCGGAGCCGGATTACAGCATGGACTCCCTGACGCCCCGGGGCCGATGGGAGGCCGAGCTGCTGTCGCGGCGGCTCTCCCGCCTGAAGAATGTGGAGGGCTGGTTCTGCTCGCCCCTGGGCCGGGCGCGGGACACCGCCGCCCCCACCCTGCAAAAGGTCGGCGCGGAGGCCGAGACCCTGTTCTGGCTGCACGAGTTCCGCGGGCGCGCCGTGGACCCGGACACGGGGGCCGAACGCCTCGCCTGGGACTTTCCGCCCCGCATGGTCGAGCGCTATCCGGACCTGTACCGGGCTGACGCGTGGCTGACGTCCCCGCCCTTTGCCGGGACGGACACGCCGCGGATCTGGCGGGAAACCCGCGAGGGGCTTGCGGCGCTGCTGGGCCGGTGGCACTACACCCGGGACGGAAGCGTATGGCGCTGCCCGGACAATCACCGCGGCGTGATCGTCTGCGTCTGCCACTTCGGGATCGCCATGGCCGTCTGCGCGGACCTGCTGGGGATCTCGCCCGTCGCCCTGTGGCAGGGGATGTGCATGCGGCCGGCGTCCGTCACCAGCCTGGTGACGGAGGAGCGCGTGAAGGGGGAGGTCTGGTGGCGCTGCGAGGCCCTGGGGGACACGTCCCACCTGGCCGTGGCCGACCAGATCCCCTCCACCGCGGCCCAGTTCCCGGAG
>OCTX012059600.1_pt1 | contig 15569 bp, 8 predicted proteins | sample 1539691 | NCBI WGS metagenome assembly OCTX01 (sample SAMN02144231, study PRJEB22623) | gut metagenome | biome: sheep rumen | host: Ovis aries | place: New Zealand | reverse complement strand
AATCTCATCGACCGCTCCCGGCGCCTGTAACAGATTCATTACATCTAATACTTTTTCACGATCTGCTTTTGAAAAGTCTACCCATCCGAGTTGCATGTTATCTATCTTTTGACCACTCCTACATGAGGCATCAGCTTTCTAACCAGTCAGCCTCTATCTGCAGATCAGCACTGCTGTCATGTCATCTGTTGAACCTGCCAACTGCGCAGCTTTCATGATTGCACCACATTTTTCATCATCAGGAATATCTGAATTCAAAATATCCTCCAGATCATCAATGCTCACATACTCATGGATTCCATCACTTGTAATCAACAGTTTTCTGACCGTATTGACAGGTAGAATTTGAAGCTTTTCAATAAACCTTTCATCCCCACCCCCAAAACAGTTGGTGATTTCATTTTTATTACAAGCTTCCGCTTCTTCCGTTCTTCCAAGTTTTTTTAACCAGTTATATACGGTATGATCCGAGGTCAGCTGCTTCAGATAATGCCCCTGCATAGCATAGATACGTGTGTTGCCAATATGAACCAGCTTCATCCGGTCTCCATCGAAACAGATTCCGGACAAAGTGGTGGCCATATTCATGCGGCTTTGCTCACCAAGACTATTTTCAATCAGCTGGCGGTTAATATTTTTCAGCTTCTCACGCAGAACATCATCTTCATCCCAACCACACCCTGACAGCGCTTCGAGAACAAAAGCAGATGCAACCTCTCCTGCCTGATTACCTCCGACACCATCTGCCACGCAAACATATCCATTCTCCGGTATCTCAGCTGCATCCATGACGTTTGAATATAGCTGGCTTCCCACAAGAACGCTATCTTCACTGGTTTCTTTGCCTTCTCCGACATGTGTCACGATATAAATCATTAAATTGCCTCATAAATACATTCCAACGCATACGGTGCATTCTCCGCATCAATATCCTGGATTGTCAGTTGTACATTGCTCTTAATTTCCTCATCAAACAAATATCTGGAAAGCGGATTGATAAGTAAACTCTCTACAATATTTCCCACACCTCGGCCACCGTTTCCCAGATTACCCAGTGTTTTTTCTTTTAACTTGGCATACGCGCTCTCCGCAATTACAAGTCGGATTTGTTTCTCCGTTTCCAGATTCTTCACGATTTTATCAATCTGTGCTTTAAGAATTTGCTCTGCCACCTCCGGACGAATGAAGTCGAACACCACGATGTTCTCTCCAATACGGTTCAGAATCTCCGGCCGACCAAGCTCCAGCTTGAAGTAATCTTCAATTGCCTGACGTACCTTCTTCTGCACCTCTGGGTATTCCATATCCGGCGTGACATTCGGCTCGCGAACCCCTTTTTCATTACGGGTATAAATTCCCAGATTGCTGGTAAAGATGATGATGCACTCAGAGAAATAAACCGTATTGCCTTGTCCATCTGTCATACGGCCATCTTCCAGAATCTGTAGGAACTTGTCAAAAATCGTTGGATGCGCCTTTTCAATCTCGTCGAAAAGCAGAATGGAGAAGGGTTTATTCTTCACGGCATTCGTCAACTGACCGCCTGCTTCGTATCCCACATATCCGGGAGGTGCTCCCAACAGTTTTTGATCGCTATGCCCCTGGCTGTATTCACTCATATCAAAACGAATACAACAGCTTTCGTCTCCAAAAAGCTTCTCCGCCAGGGTCTTTGCCGTTTCTGTCTTACCGGTGCCGGTAGGTCCCGCAAAGAATAAAATCCCCTTCGGTTTTCCGTGCGCGAATCCCTGTAAGCTGGACAAGCCAGTTACCGTCCGTTTAATGACATCCAGCGTCTTTACAATAGCAAATTCCTGTCCCTTTACACGCTTTTGAAAATCCTCTTTTGCTGCCTTCAGTTCGTTCACATCCAAAGAATCCCATGGATTATCTTTCACGCCATAGCGATACAGATCAATAATTGAGGACATTTGGCGAATATGGGTTTTTTCGTTTTTACAAAGTCTCCGCAATCCATTGATTTCTGTGAAGGAAAATCCTTCCGTCAGGCCCACAAATTTATCCTGCACCTTTCCAAGTTCATCAGGATGCTGCTTATAGTACGAGATGTCCTCATCGTAAACATCTGCTGCAAAGAAACTTGCAAAATTCTCTCCCTTGACAAGGGATTCTCTTTCTTCCTTTGAGGGCGTACTGATACTGACCGTCTTTACATTCGGATTGTCCAAATAGAACCACGCCGGGACATCATTGACCTTGTTTACAATCATGACAACAATGTTTTTCAGTGTTCCGCTCTTAGTACGTACATCTTTCCCTTCGAGGGATGCCAGAAGCAGGTTAGTGAAACTGTCCACTTCAGCCTGATCCACATTATCAGGAGACGTAATGTACCTCGATGCCAAATTCATGATAATGGCAGTCGGCACCTGATTCTGACTCATAGCTGTTCTGACAATAGAGGTTGCCGAGTTGGACTTCCCCTTGAAATCGCAGCGGATAAAACGGCCGTCTAGCCTGGAATCTGTCATCCGGGCAAACTCATCTATATGCCCCTCTTCACAGGAATTATAAAAACCCTGCATGCTGTCATAAAAAACAATCGTCCCGTATCCCAAATCAGTGAAGTAATAGTAGAGATATTCCGGCAGCCGAAGAATACTCCCTTTGGAGATACTTCCTTCGGTCGGATACTGGTATACGTCCAGTACGTTTCCCTCCACAATAATCAGCGGCTTTATTCTGCAGAATATAGCCAACTCACGGTGCCATTTTGCGATATAATCGGCCATTGTTACCTCCTCTCAACCGCTGAATCCTCTTTTATGTATTCCTACCGAAACCACTCCGTTTGAAGTGCTGAAATTCTGAATCTGATTATGCGATGAAGTCAAATACTTCTCATAGATTTCTGCCATCTCCGGGATCAAAATATGGGTTCTCTGATTAGCAGATCCCCGAAGAAGTACATTGATGTTCTCCTCCTCCCGGTACTCTCCGTCAATCAGGACTGCTATCTCTGATAAAGCGGCATCCGTAGCCGGGTCTTCCCTGTCCTTCAGCTCTTCTATGCGGTATCCGGTATAAACCAGAATGTCTTTGGAATATTCCGAAAGCCTTGGAAGAAGTAGTGCGAGCTCTTCAGTCTGATCCATCGGTTCTCCGCCACTTATGGTAAAACCATCGATCTTATGTAATTCGGTAATCCGGCTTACTAACTCCAGAATATCCTCTACAGCCACTTCGTACTCTGGCTTTTTCACCCATAGTTCCGGATTGCTGCATCCCTTACAGCCCCGCCTACAGCCGCAAAACCAAATGCCAACTCGCTTACCAGGTCCAAGGACTTCTACCGGGTAAAGGATTCTTGCCACATTCATGATTTCACATGGAACAGAAAATATGCCGCCTGATCCTGCCGCTGTCCGCCAATTTCCATACCTCCAAGACCGATCTCATCCCCATCCGCAAGCGATGTGGGTTCTGAATTAGAAATCACCTTATTGTTGATAAAAGTCTTGTTGGTATTGCTCAGATTCTCTATCAGTACTTTTCCCGCCACAATGGTCAGTTTCGCATGCTGTCTGCTAACATACATCTTGCTTCCAAGATAATCTTTCAGTTCGGATTCGCGTCCGATGACGCAGACAGGCTGATCCAGCATCACTGTATAGTCATCACCGATTGCCGTCAGTTCATACGAAAATTCCTGATCCTCCTGCATGACAGTCGTAGGTATAATATCCGAGATATCCTCACCACATTCTTTACATTTTCTTGCCTGGGGCGGATTATGTGCTCCGCATTCACAGACACGCACCAACACCGGCCCCTTATTGCCAAATCCAGGCTGGTCAGCCGCTTCCCGAGCTTTTTTCTCCTGCTGTTCCAGACGTGCATCCATGACTTTAATTCCAGTGAGGTCAGTTTCACATTTTCTGCACTCCAGAAGATTTGGTGAATTGTGTTCTCCGCAGACAGGACAAATTTTATATTTTTCAAGTGTCATTATTCACCCCTCCTCAGCACCAGTTGAGACCCGATACTTTTTTTTCGTTTCTGAGCCACGTTTATCTCTGTCACCTGCCTGCCAGATTCCATCTCGTAGTCGTTGACGTTGATAATGGCAGCATAGTCAGCGGTCGGAGGCATCAGGGCAATTCTGTTTCCTACAATGACGCCCTTCTCCTTCATACGCTTCTCAAATTCAGTAAACTCACTACAGAAAGATTTCATTTCGCGAGTGAGTGCGTCCGTCTCTTCTGCAGTGGGAATCCGGTCTTCCCTGGCGATACCACCCAACTCCATAGAAATCTGTCCTTCTGGAGAATAAGTGATATTGACAGCAGTTCCTTCTCCAAATTGGTAAATCTCATTCCTGAATTGTTTGCCACTCTTCTTGCGCACATGACGATGGCCTATAAGATCATACCCCATGTCCCGCATGACTTCATCAACGCAATCCGCGATATAAGCCTGTTCCTTCTGCCTCACAACAGTCTTTTCCATCTCAGCGATTGCTTCGTTCAAATCATTTTCATTTGAAAATGTAATCTCTCGTTCATATACCCGACCTGCCATGTCACAGAGCATCTGATACCGTAAAAGGGCTTCCTGAAATTCCGCTTCTTTCCTTTCGCACTCCAACTGATAAGCTTCCAGATCACGGAATACTTTCTTTACAGTAATACTGTCAAAGATACTCAATCGCTCCGCCTGCGTTATTCTGTTAAGATTATTTATAGCATTTTCTATTTCATTTGCCAGTTCCCTAGACAGGTCGAGCTTCAGCAGTTCCGTCATTTCATTGCGGATCGATTTCTTTCTGTCCTCAAAACTATGGTCCTCTTCCGATACATCAAATGTGTCAAATGATAAGACACCACTGACATCTTCCGCGATGCTGGATGCAAGCGTAGACAGATCTCTTCCTTCCAACGCCCCCGGAGTCGCCCCATCGCCTGAATTTAGGTAGTCTGCGATGACCTGGTGTGTCTTTTTCTGTTCTTTTTTTACGGCATCCTTTCCAACTTTGGCTGCTTTATCAAGCTTTTCCTTCAGTGCCTGTGCCTGATTTTTTATCGCGACGAGCTTTGCAAGTTCTCGCCTTTTCTGCTCCAGAGCTTCCTCGGATATAACATATTGGGGAGAAATGCGTGGCAAATTCCGGTCAAACTCGCTTTTGAGCCGTTTGATTTCCTGATTCATACTTTGCTTTATAGATTGAACCTCCCGGATTGAGTCTTCTTGTCCACCGGATTTTCTTTGCAGAACATCCAACCTTACCAGTGCCTTATCCAACTCTCTGTCCATACCGGAGCAACCGGCAAGAAGTTGTTTGATTTGTTCTCTGCAAAGCAGCCCCTGCTGCTCGCATTGCATCTGTCCAACAACCACCTTGCTTGTCCTGTTGGTTAGATTATATACAGATATTTTCGGTCCGCTCATTTCATATGCTCTCCCAACATTTCAATTCATCGAAGCACGCCACTCATCAATTTCTTTCTGTTTCCCTATAGCAATCAACCATGTTTCAAGCTGAAAGTCCAAGTTTCCATCATAATCAACCAGTTTATGGCAAAGCGATTCAAAGCGTTCAAAGGACTCATCCAAAACATTTCTCATGTAATTTGCCAGTTCACCCACTGTGCGGAACTGCTCTCCGTTTAAAAGCAGAAGCTTTTGTCCGGACAGCGTATACGCCATAAGATAATAGGTGCGCTTCATGTCCGTTCCGTTAATCAACTCCAATTCATAGGAGTCTTCTATCGCGGCAGCGGCCTTTTTGAGTTTTTCATTCCTGGGCGCTGTCTGATTCACATAGGCAGAGAGCATCTTCTCAGAAAGAACCGAAGCATAGTACGGAAACTGGGACTCATCTTTATCCCAAAGGTGCTCAAGCACGTCTCTGCCAAATGCGGCGATACTTTCAAAGGTCTGTCCCTTCCAGTAGAACCCTTTCAGTTTCGGATTAATCTGATATAGCAGTCGCCAGAATATAATGTCATCCTTGCCATTTTCTCTTCCAGCCTCTTCCTCTGCTGCCTGGCATTTTCTTGCCAATTCCTGATTAAATGCCCTGAAATGTGCCGTTACATGACCGCGAAACAGCTGTTTCTTTCCTTCCTCCCAGTGCTTCGCGAAAGCTGCTACCAATGCTGCCGGATTCGTAAAGTCCTCACTTAGGAACTTATATACAGGCATATTGCCTTTGCCAACATTTCCGATTCCTTCTCCTGGAATCACAAGGTTCTCTCCACCCAACCATTTCTTTACTTCTTCATATGTCCAACGCCGGTTTGGATTGTTTTTGTTCTTGCGGTTAGTAATATCGTAGTAGGTCAACGCAGAAATAAAGTCTTGCATACGGGCGGACATCTCGGCCGGGAACGGGATTCTCTGCACAGAAACATACTGCTCTATCTCATCCGGCTGCATATTTGCGTAGGGTGTATATCCGCAGAGCAGTTCAAACAGAGTGATTCCGAAGGAATAATAATCCGAGCCTTCATAAAAAATATTCTTGAATGTCTCCGGGGCGGAATACTCAGGGGTCATGCCTGTCTTCGTTACAAGAATTGTATTGTTTTCATCGACAGCAGAACTGATACCAAAATCAATGATAGATACTGTCTCCCCGTCTGCATTCATCATGATATTTGAGGGCTTTAAATCTTTGTGGATAATCCCTGCTTCATGAATCGCCCTTAGCCCCTCGTTAATATTCGGAATAATAGTTTTCAGAAGATCAGCCTCTGAAATGCGTTTCCCCTGGAGACTGCCCTCCTCATAGTAAGGTAGTATTTCAACAGGGAAACCATTATGCGTCCCAGTCTCATAGAGCTTCGCCACAAACGGGGAATCAATGGTCATGAGCTTATCGATGACCTCCTGCTTAATTGCCAGTTTTCGCCTATATACTTTTGCCACATACTCCAACCCATTACAGGTACAAAGATAAAGATCCGCCTCTCCCGAAGACACCTCCAACTGTCGGACAATTTTATATTTCCCACAGATTTCAACACCTTCATTGATTGGCTGCCCAACTTCTGAGTCCCCCTCTTTCAAACCGGCAAACTGGGAAAAAATCTCAGGATTGATTACGGTTGATGACGGATCCTGCAGATTCGGGTTAATGACCGTCGATAACGACTCCTGCAATGCCGGATTTATCACTGTCTGATTTTCCATTGATATACTCTCCAAATCTACAGTCAATCTTCTTTCAAAAATTTTATTTCTTTCGCGAGTAATTCGGCAAGGGCAATCACATCTTCCTCAGTTAGGGTAATTCCCTTACCCATTTTTTCATGATCAGAAGACCAGGACCGTAGATCATATTTGGGTTCTCTCCCATTCCAGCTCACACGGTTCAGTTCCAACTGCCATCCGCCGGAACCTGTAGAAACCACGCCGATCTGATTGATGATTTCAAATTTTAATTCCGTATTTCTTCCAGCCATGGTGATGTACCTTCCATTTCTTTTAACTCATGATCCGCCACGCAGCTCTTCCGTTTGTAATCATTGCGCCGCGTTTTTCAAGTTTGTACTGCGCATGATACTTGGCGGCTATCTGCTCGAAGCGTTCGGCTTTCTCAGCCTGGTAAAGCACCCAGATAATATGAGATCTTGCTCTGTTATCGATGCAGTTAAATCCAGCACCAACCAATTCCGCATATAACCCACTTTTTGCGGCTCCGCTTGGAGTCACCGCAGAACCTACTACCGTGCGCTTTACGTCAGACCGAACTGGAGCAGACTCATTCATTTTTTGCAAGTAACCTTTTGTAAAGGCATCCGGCACAGAAAAGCGTTTGTCTCCAGAGGAGAAACGCACCGTGACATACTTGCCATCAAGCTCCTGAATCGTTCCAATACCAAAAGATTTGTGTTTGACATCTGCACCAACCTTAATCCATCCAGCCTGCTGTAAAGCGGTTCTCTGCTCCTGTTGCTTTCGCAGTTCTTCCTGACGCTTTCGCTCCGCAATTTCACGTAGTTCTTTCTGTCTAGCTTCCTCCTGGCGCCTTTGATCTTCCCGTCGTCTTTGCTCTGCGGCCCTTCTTCTCTTTTCAACTGCCTGTTCCGCCTTGATTCGTTCAGCTTCAGCAAGCCTCTGTTCTTCAAGTTGTCTGCGCTTTTCTTCTCTTTCCCTGATAAGGCGTTCCCGTTCGGCTTCTTCCTGACGCTTTCGCTCTTCTGCTTTCTTCTTCTCTATCAGAGTCTTTAGTCTTTCATCTGTCTTGGTAATTGCCTGACTGATGAATTCCTCCAGCCTCTGTCCTTCTATCTCCGGATTGTGATACCACTCCGTTGACCAGACACGGTACAGATTCCACCCCATGTTCTTTAGAACTGAGCCGCGAAGCCGGTCGCGGTCACGGGCTGTTCGTGCGGATACATAGGACGGACCATCACACTCTATACCTGCCACGAACTCGTCAGGCAATTCCGGATGTTCTACCGCTATATCGATTTTGTATCCGGAGCAGCCAACATATTGGCGCACCTTATATCCCTTTTCTGACAGGAAGCGATAAACAGCATTTACGAAGTCATCCGGCATGATGCTCCGGTTGGCAGATGCAAGCGCAGCCCCACCATTCATAGCAAACTCAATGTAGGATCGAATCATCCGGATTCCTTCCGACTCCGTCCTGCTCAAATCAATATCTGAAGGCAGAATAGAAGCAACCAGCTTTACGTTGATTTTTGCCCTGGTCACGGCTACGTTCAGACGGCGTTCTCCGCCAGCTTTCATTACCGGGCCAAAGTTCATAGCCATAGGCTTATTGCCCGCTATCTGGGCTTTAGTCTTTGCATAGCAGATGCTCAGGAAAATTGTATCTCTCTCATCTCCCTGTACGTTCTCAAGGTTCTTAACAAAAAATTCCTCCTCTTTATCCTCCGCAAAAAACGCCTCATACTTCGGATTTTCTTCTCTGAATTTCTGAATCTCATTCAAGATTGTCTGCTGCTGTGCTTCACTTAAGGCAATGATTCCCAACGATCTTTCCGGATGCTTTTCGATATGCTCTCTTACAAGCTCCACACAGCGTTTTGCTTCCAGAATATTATTTCTCTTTCCTCCCCTGTCGTAGTATCCTCCTTCAACATAAGAGAACTCAACACCAGTATCCGGCTCACTTTCATTGCTGCTTGGAAAAGTAACCAGTTCGTTTCTGTAGATCTCTTGGTTCGAAAAAGCAATCAGATGTTCATGCTTACTACGGTAGTGCCATAACAACATGCGGTTCGGCAATGCATTTGCCGCTTCCTCCAGGATGGAATCATAAATTTCCTCGTAATCGTCTTCATTATCATCGTCATAATCATCACTACCGTTACTGGTGCTGGCGGAGAAAAAATTAGTCGGCGGCAGCTGTTTGGTATCTCCGGCGATGATGACCTGATCCGCTCTGAAAATTGCTCCTATTGCATCTTGTGGGAATATCTGAGAAGCTTCATCAAAGATAACCATGTCAAAATGGTAATCTTCAGCATTTAGGAAATATGCCACTGAAAGCGGAGACATCATAAGACAAGGCTTCAGAGTAAGCAACAGTGTCGGAATCTTGTGGAAAAGCTTTCTGAGCGGCATAATCCTGCGCTTCTTCTCCATTTCATGACGAAGGATGCCAAGTTCAGATCTGGCACCTGTCATGGTATTTCTGCTAGGGAATGTACGGATAATGCTTTCTCTGATACGTGCTTTGGAAATGTCAAACTGCTTCTCATCCAGCTTCATAAACTTTCCAAGGCGCTGTTCATGAACCCTTCGGCGGAAGTTCTGTACGGATGGTACGTCATTAATAGCCATACTGAGCCACTGCATGTAGAAACCGCGTTCAAAAGCTTTACGGACCTCCCTTACAGAATTGTTCCTCTTGACAATCTCTTCTGTAAAATCTCCAAGCCCTTTCTCGTCACATTCCTTTCGAGTCTCTACGAAATCAAGCCATTTGTTTAGTTCTCCAAACCCATTCAGGCAGGCAGTATACTTCTCAACCACTTCATGGAATGAAAGCTTTTTCATATCCAGGGTTGGGAAGAGACCCTCGAAATATGTGAACCCTTTTTCACTGGATTTAAGAAGTTCCCGGATTCTTTTGAACTGTCTGGCTGCTGTGTCTCTTTTCGCAATATCATTCGACACGATGCCTATAAAACCAGCGAATTCTTCCGGAACACCTCGGTTTTCAAATACTGTAACCACGTCAATATCATGCCGGATCTGCTGCCAGTCGGTCCTTAATCCGGTATACTTATCACCAAACAAGGCCTCTAGCTCCTTGGACGGAATATAGTCCGTTTCCCCCGCGTACCGTGCTGTAATGGCAGTTGCAAATTCCATCTGCTTTGCTATACTGCGCTGGAAAAGTTCCTCTGTTATCTCTTCAAACTGGAGTGTATTACCGATAAACCAGTTCATCTCATCACGCATAGCATCGACGGTATCTACCAATTCTTTGATGTTCTGATAGGAAGATACTCCATCTCGCCTTGCTTCATCAAGCACAGTAATCAAAGCGCTGATCTTTGCTTCCTGTTCCTTCACTCTCTGAAGTTCTGGAAGAATGATGGACTTAAGTGATAGTTGAAGCGGAAGCTCCTGTGCAACTAGTGCCGTTTGTACATCACAGGCACATTTCAAGATCTTATCTTCTGTCAAAGCATCAGAAAGGCGCTGCACATCGAACCGCTTTGCCGGATCCTCACATATTGACAGAATAGCCCGGATCGTTTCTTCCGGTATAGCACTTCCGGGAATCTGGGTAGCGACATCAACCGCAACACGAATTCCCCGTATTACCTTATCCCAGTCGGTATCCAATCCCTCGTAATTCAATTTGAAGTTCTCACGAAGGCGCGCGCCATTATTCTGATACCAAATCTTTTCTGTATTGACATCCTTTACAGCAGTCAGCAGCTCCACCGCAACTGCACCAGTGAGTTTTTCACCAATATGCTTTGAATAGCCCATCAGATAGGTGATATCCTGCTTATAAAGATCATTTGTAATTCGGTAATTCTCAGTATATTCCTCACGGAATCGTCTTAGAATATCAACCGGATCAGTATTCAAAACAGAGACATCCCACTTTTCCAAGATACTAGCTTTTTTTTCATTCAATGCCACCTGATGCTGTCTTGCTTCATCAACGATTCTTGTGATTTCCCAATCAACCATTCCCCAGTCGGTATCTTCCAATCGATAATACGTCGGAATCTGCGCTAAAAATCGTTCTGCATTCTCGATAAACCACTGCTTCTCCGCCATAATCTCGCCTAGGGTCTGCAGCACTGTGACAATCGTCGTATCTTCAATCCGCACACCTACAGATTTATACAGTAGACGCATCTGCTTAATGTCCTCTTTGTAGGCGGCTTTCATCTTATGAAAAAGTCCAACGTGTTCCGTCTTAAAGCGGTTCAGCATAGCGACATAATCAATCGAGAGAATTCCCGGCTCCCAATCAGAAAGTACCTGCTCCGTCAGTTGCTTTAGCTTCGTTTGGTGCGCAGTTGCTTCATCCGCAAGGGAACGAACAGACGACAGGACATAATCCCAGTCTGTATCTTCTCCCTCATAAAGCATAGGAACCACACCGCGAATGCGGGCTTCATTGTCCGCAAACCATCTTTTCTCCGCATTCATGTCCACAAGAGACTGAAGCATGTCGATGATTTCCGTATCTTCAATATAGACACCGACATATCTATACATGACGCGGAGCCGGTTAAGATCGCGATCAATATTCTCCTTCTTGCGATAGAAATCCGTCGTATATCTAGTCTTGAAACGGGATAGCATTTCCTCGGCATCCAGATTCAATACAGTACTTTCCCAGTTTTCAAGAATCCCGGTACGCTTCTGCACACATGCTACCTGGTGGCGCTTAGCCTGTTCGGCCTGTTCAATATAAGAAGCTGTTTTCTGCACATCAAACCAATCCGGGTCCATCGCCGGAGCATCCTGCATAGTTTTCAGGATTCTTGCGACCGTGATTACATCGGACAGGTTGCCCCCTTCTGTTAAACCGAGGAGACATACTGCTTCTTGATAGTTTTCAGATATTTCCTCTGTACTATCCTGAGTCCAATTTAGGAAGGATAACACTTCGGTATAGTATTCGGATGCAGACTGGCCTTCTTCTACACGCCCTTGATACCTATTGCTGTTGATAAGCTGAGACAAATTATCCGTGGAAAGACTAATGGCAGAGGCTGTCCACTCTGCGTTTATCCTCGCTGAAAGGGATTTAACCAATTCAGCATGTTTCAGCTCATTACGTCTTTTTTCCTCTTCTTGCACAGCCCTGCTCTTTAGTATGCTACGCCGGTCCCTGCTTCTCCAATTCGCTGGGAATAATGGCAACGAAAGCACTGCCTCATATTGATCCAATTTGCCGGAAATTCCTAGCCAGTTAGAGTCTAGCTGGCAGCTGAAGTTTTGATTCAACAAATTGATAAGGCCTTCCATCTCCCCGAGATTTTGTGAAAAGCCCTCTGTGGCATTCATCATCTCTGCCTTAAAGATTTGCCCGGAGGTAGTTGCTGTAGTATTTGCCCAAGGATTTTCTGTAAGCGCCTCATCCATTGCATTCAATGCCTTCTCAAACGCATCCACTAGATAGAGAATAGATGAGAACTCCTCTTTGCTAATGTTAGTTGGATTTTGAATCTTAAATTCGATAGGTGTGGCATCGGAAAGACGTGCCAGCTTTCCAAACACCATGTAGACGCTTTCTCCAAAGGGGTCTATCTTCTTATGAAGTTCTTCCGCATACTCAACCAAATATTGACGATCGTGGAAGAGTTCGGTCAACTCTCCCATGGCAGAGTTATCTACATACCCCTGGCTCAGTGTGAGGTTCGCACCAATATTGTCGATGATTTCCTTTTTGTTTGCCTTATAGTTATGCAAAGACAGGCAGAAATCATCCAGTCGAGCCTCTGTCAGTCGCTTCAGAACAACCTGCAAAGCGGCAGACTTTTCAGAGACGAACAGAACCTTCTTTCCGTCTCCTAATGCCTCTGCGATAATATTGGTGATAGTCTGGCTCTTCCCGGTACCCGGCGGTCCCTGCATCACAAAACTCACGCCCAGCTTTGACAGGAGGATTGCTTCTTCCTGGCTGGAGTCCGAATCAACAACCTCATGCCATTCAGTCGGTTGTGTCCTATCGAAATTAAAATTACGCGCCTTGGCCGGCAATTCTCCAAAGGCATGCCTGTCTCCGGAAATTGCCTGGATAACCGGATTGTTCATCATCTGCTCACGATTGTTATTAAGATCGTGATACATACTGATCTTCAAGAAGGACAGCAAACCAAGGCTGACTTCTCTTACAAGCTTCCAGCCTTTTTTATCAATGATCTCTTCAATCTGTTTAAGGTAATTCTCGAAAGATTCCTTGTTCTTCAGTTCGAATGCAGGCAAATCAATCCCATAGTTCTGATTGAACAGGTACTCCAGAGTGGGATTAACCTCAATCTCGTCATCGTATTTGCTGAGGGTGTATGGTGCATTCAAGGATTTCAGTCCCAATTGCACCGGCATCATCAAGAGTGGCGATTTTAGCCAAGGAGAACTATCTCTGTTATGCTCTCTCCAGAGAATAAATCCGAAAGACAAGTACAGGATATTAGTTCCCTGCTCCTCCTGGGCAAGTTTTGTCTTGGAACGGAGATTCTTCAAGGTCTTCTCCCGTTCCATGACTGTTCCTTCTGCCTTGATATCGCCTACATGCACCGGCAGCGAATATGACAAGGTTTCCAAAAGTGCCAACATGGAATATGTTCTGAAATCAGAATCCTTGCTAATAGGCCTCTGGAAAGTCAACGTTTTCTCATTGACCGCAAGCAGGTTAAACAGTTCGGTGGGACCCGGCTCCAGGATTTTCAGTGTTGCCCGCTTCGTCTCCCGATAGTTGATCATCTTATTCCGCTTACCGGTATCTAGAAGCTCTCGTTTCCAACGATCAATCTTGCGCTCCATCATGATTTTGGTTGATACACTCTCCTCTTCAGAAGTCTCTGTCAGGAAAGTGTCGCCATTTGTCGCACTGCTTTCAGCAGGCTCGGTTCTAATCTCACTGCGATCATATTCAACATGCCCTTCATTCCCTTTGAAGGGCTCCGAAATATGAACATCCTCCAGAACAGTACCCGGGGATGATTCAGTCGTATCGTTATTCCCCTCTTCCAGTTCCATATGTTCAATATATCGATTGAGCTTTGCCGCCAAAGACTGTATTGCACTCTGTCTTTCTAAATTTTCCCTGAGAGTTTCTTCTCTGACATATAGTCCCTGCTTTGAGGGATTGGATGTATAAGAACCAGACTGACCACCAGCGTCCTGCGCCACCTTCTGTCTACGGCGATAGTTGTCCTCCGCTTCGACATTATAGGCATCCGAATTCAGCAAGTATCTGGAATAAGCAGCCTTCCACTCATCTGCCCCCGAAGAATTGCAGGCATGATAGAACGTCCCACATACAGGACATATATGAGAGATAAGCAATTCATTATTACTGCCTTTCTTAAACGCTGCCTTTAGGAACTGTCGGCTAATCCTTGTACATTTTGGGCAGATGGCAGTGGCAAACTTCGAGCCAATGTCACATTTTACGATTATCATTTCTGCCATGAAAATAATCTCCAATCTTTGTAGTAAGCTTAATCATTATCTTAAGCCAAGTGTCTGCTCTGCCTGCAGAATTGTTTTTTCTTCATCTATACTTTCTACCCTGTCACAGATGAATGCACTTACTATATTTCAATTCCCTTTATAAATCATTGCAATCTCTGTTATCGCAACGCCATGCTCACACAAATCTCTGATAATATCTTCTTTCCCAAACAACTTTACCGGGTTTTATTCCCTTAGGACATTCAAGTACAACCCTCTTAAATGTTTATGTTGCTACACTGCGATAGACCAGTCCGAGAATAAGCATACCACATAGTTTCTCACAAATAAAGATTAGGCCTGACAGACAGATTACTCCTCTTTATTCTCACAATACGAAGCTAATTCTTCCACTGCTTTACTTGCAGGCGGATAATACGCATAAACAGTCGCTTTTTCAGTGGACATAGGATATCTAATGATCAGTTGTCTTTCGGATAATTGATAATACTATGCAATTTAAGCGCTTGATAAGGAATACGGTCTGTGGAACAAATCCCATAGGCTGTAATTTTTATTTGGGATTTGACAAACCGAGTCTTTGTAATTTTTATAAGGAATAAAGATGCAAGACATAATAAACCCCGCGGGCGATGAACCTGCGGGGCGTTTGGTATATTTTTTTGTATCTCTTTAAGGTGACTGAGTAATACAAGTTATTCAACTATTTTAGCGCTCATACCCGGAACAGTAACAGTATTTCCCATAATAGAGGTATACGATTCAACGCCTGTACACTCTCCATACAAGGTCACATTATCATTTTCAAGGATGCGTGATTCTCCATCTTCGCGATAATAAGTGACATACCACGCTTGATTATCCCCGATGTCAACACGGAGCACTACAGAGTTAAACCACCCTTCACTTACTTGAATCACTTCACCTGAAACAACAATGTTCTGTCC
>OCTX012036962.1_pt1 | contig 15575 bp, 13 predicted proteins | sample 1539691 | NCBI WGS metagenome assembly OCTX01 (sample SAMN02144231, study PRJEB22623) | gut metagenome | biome: sheep rumen | host: Ovis aries | place: New Zealand | reverse complement strand
CATACATTCTCCGTCTTCCCGCTCTTCACAGCCTTGAGCACGGCAAAAGTCGTCTTTGTGACGTTGAGAATCTGATCAAACGGAATCGGCATGGGCGCGCCGTTCTTCACCGCCTCTACTGTCGCCGCAAGCTCTTCCGCAAAGCCCTTCTGCTGCTTGCCCTTCAGCTTGCGCCTGCCGAGCTTGCCGGAGCAGACGGTCTTGCAGAAGTTGTCCATCGTCGCCGTCGAGCCCTCGCCGTGTATTTCGCAGAACTCCTTCGACAGCGTCGTGTCGCCAAGCGCCACATACTCCAGCGTTCCGACCGATCCGTCCGCGAACAGCAGATTCACGCTGATCGAATCCTCGGGCGTTTCGGCGCCGTTCACCGTCTTGATGCACATCGCCTGCACCTTCTCGACCGGCGCACCGCAGATGTAGCTCATGAAGTCGACGAAATGGCACCCTTCGCCGACCATGCGTCCTCCGCCGACCTCCGGATCCTGGAGCCAGATATCCTTCGGAATCGACCCCGCGTTGACGCGGTAGTGCATCACGAGCGGAAGCGTACGCTTGGCGAAGTATTCCTTCAGCAACTTCGCATGCGGCGAGAAGCGCCGATTGAATCCAATCATCACGCGCGACAGCGCGTCCTTTGCGTCCTCTGCGTTCTTTGCGGCTAAAACGCCCCCCAGTTGCTCCTCGTTTATGCAAAGCGGCTTTTCGCTGAACACATACTTGCCCGCATCGAGCGCTGCCTTAATCTGTGCGGCATGCATATCGTGGCGTGTCGTTACGAAGACGAGATTCGTTGATTCATCCTTCAATACTTCGCCCTGATCCGTCGCGGCGAACGCAAAGCCATACTTCTTCGCCGTGTCCGTGGCGCTCATTCCCGTCGCCGTCGAAACACCCCGAAGAATTGTTTGATTGTTTGATTTACGATTGATCGATCTGATTGTCGGCAACAACACCGCCTTCGCAAAATTCCCGGCCCCAACGAAGGACACGCCCACTTTATCTTTAACCACAAATCCACACTTATCCTCACAAATTCCATCTCCTGATTTGTGTTGATTTGTGCCGATTTGTGGTTTGAAGTCAACCCGCCTCTCAATCTTTGCGCCCTCTGCGTTCTTTGCGGCCAAATCTCCATACTCCAAGACGATACCAAGGTACGGCTCCTTCTTGACTCCCAGCAGCACCTGGTAGGCATCGAGTGCATCATCAAACTTGAACCGATGCGTCACAAGCTTGCCGGGCGTGACCTTACCCTCCGCCACAAGTTGAAGAAACGCCGCCATGTTGCGCTGTTCGGTCCAGCGCACATAGCCAAACGGATAGTCCACTCCCTGCTCTTCGTAGACGGGATCATACCGGCCCGGACCATACGAACAGCTAAGCCGGAAATCAACCTCTTTCTTGTAGTACTGGTCGCGCGGCAGATTCATCCCGACTAACCCCGTCGCGACAACGCGCCCCTTCTTGCGGCATATCTCCGCCGCAACCGTAACCGGCTCGTCCGAATGCGTCGCCGCCGTGATGAGCACGGCATCGACACCGAATCCGCCCGAGAACGCCATGCACGCGCCGACGAAATTATCGTTGACCGCGCGGTCGCAGCCCAACTCCTCCGCGAGCTTGCACCGTCCGGCATTCGGATCGAACCCGACAACGCGGCATCCGCTTGCCTTCAGCATCTGGACGGCGAGAATGCCCATAAGCCCGAGTCCGATCACCGCGACCGACTCGCCAAGATTCACTTCGCACTGCCTCACGCCCTGCAGCGCAATCGATCCGACCGTCGCGCAGCTCGCATCCTCGAAGCTTACGCCATCAGGAATCTTGACGATCAGGTTGCGCGGCACATAGTTGAACTCCGCATGGTTGGCGAATCCTGCACCGCCGCAGGCAACCCTATCGCCGACATTCAAACCGCAATCACGCCCTGCCTCCACGACAACGCCCGCACTTGAATATCCGAGCGGAATCGGCTGGTCGAGTTTTGCCTGTACCTTTTCGAGCGTGGCGAAAATGCCTTCCGTCTTCATCTTGCGGATGACCTTCTTCACCTGGTCGGGCATCTGAAGCGCCTTGCCGACGATTCCCTTTTTGGCGAATTCGGCGAGCATGCGCTCGGTTCCCGCGCTCACAAAGCTCGCGGCAGTCTGCACCACCGCACCCTTCCCCTTGCACAGCGGCGCCGGCACTTCCGCCAGCCACATCTCACCAGTCTTGAATGATTGAAGTATTTGTTTCATATCAATCTCATTTATCTTTACGTTAAACATTGCGGCAAATAGCCTAATCGACTATCATTCGACATGAGGTTTACTAATCCTTCGGGCGACTTATCGACGTCTCTCAATATCCACGCCTTCTCATATCCTTCAACCGTCTCCGAGCATCCGCCTGTATCATACGTGACTATTTTACACCCGCATGCCTTGGCCTCAAGATTTACAGTTGGATAATTCTCCTCTTTCGTAGGGTTAAAGAACACATCGGCTACCGAATATATCTCAGCAAGTTCGTGCGCATTGTTTGTTCGGCTGATTCCAATTATATTCCCCGGGCATGATTGAATCTGTGATTTTGATAACCCCACCAAAACAATCCTTACTCTATCATCAACCATAGCAGCAAGTCTAACAAAATCATCAAGCCCTTTGCGATCCGTCCATGTACTTGCGACACCTAATATTATGTAATTGCCCGACAAGTTATTGCGAGCGCGAAAATCACTTGGCTGCGGCTTGAATACTGATATATCGATCGTGTTATGCACAACCTCAATCGAATACTCACTTAAGATACTTTCCTGTGTCAAACCCGCCAGCCATTTGGACGGAGAAATCAACTGCATATTTTTCACTCCGCAAAAGGCGGACTTCTTTCTCATCCAATTGCTGTGAGACGCAGACAATAACGCAGACGAAGGATAATTCTTTTTGCACGGACAATGCCCTATGCAGCCCGTCTTCCATTTATCGCATTTCGCATAGTCAAAGTGGCCACAATGCCCGGTGAATGGCCAGCACGAGTGTAAGGTCCACTTCACTTGCATTTCCGGACGACGCTTGATCCATTTAAATAGAAGCTCGTAGTTCAAGAAGTACCCATGAATGTTATGCAGCCAGACTACGTCAGGTCTCCATTCGTCAGCCCATCTAATGAATCTTTTGGTCGAGAACCAGGAGCAAGGCCCCGTGCCATGCCAGTCAAATATTCGCGTAAACAAGCCATGCAACCTGACAGACAGGGTATTCCCGATGCGAATCGCCCATCTCTTGCAGTCCTCCGGGACATACTCCTCTCGACCATAAGCAATCTTTACCGACCATCCACGCAGCTCATATTCGCGAGCTATCTCGGCGCATATCCGCCCCGTAGAGCGAATCCCGCATACTGAGTTTATAAGTAACAACTTCATTGAGATAAATCCACAAGTCACATTATGGAGCAAGCTTACTGACCGATGGATATATTCGACGCACATGCCACTGCCGCACCAGCGTTATATAAAACCATTTGCGCATAAACCAATAGCAGTATTGCCACATCAGGAACAGCGGATTCCAGACAACACAGAATTGTGGATGCGCATTGAGAAAATTCAATTTCACCCTCACTCCGCAGGGGGAATGCAGTCGCCACATATTCTCCCATTCTCGCTTTAAAAGAAAGTCTTCAGAAAATTCCGGATCCGGTCCGAAAACGATTTTCGCTTCTGGGAATTTCTCTTTGTATGTCTGCCACGTATTATTGCATGCCATCAAGCCCGATATGCAATCCGCCTTATAGCAAGAAAGCGACGTACCCCAAGTGCGATAGTAATTAATTCCAACAGCATTTACGGTACTAACCCGTGCACCATTAATTATACATTCAAGATTGAACATTACGTCCTCGCACGGCATACCCTTTTTGTCAAACCGAATATTCTTTTCATCCAAAAAAGACCGGCGAAATATTTTATTCCATGGATAATACAGCAATCCACAATCTTTAAGTTCTTTCACACCTTGAGGTTTGATGCTTGCAAAATCACGATTCTGCATTACATCAACTTTGTAGAGTCTCTCGGCACACCATATAGTCCGCACCCCAAAAACCGCCACATCACATCGATTCTGCAAAAGCGGCTCAATCGCCTTCTCGTATACTGTTTTATCCCCGATCTCATCATCACTGTCAACAAAGGCCACAAATTCTCCAGCACATGCCTCCACGCCAATATTTCTAGCCTCAGCCTGGCCCACATTCTTTTCAAGAAACAGGACTTTTATTCTTGCATCACCCTCTGCAAGTACATTAAGAAAATCTGGCCGTACCCGGGAACCATCATCAATGCAAACAATCTCATCATTTAAACCAATAGCAGATTGTACACTACGCAAACATCTCAACCACCATGCTTTGGACGTGTTGAATCCCGGAATTATCACCGACAGTCTCTTTGAACTATGCATTCTCCTGCCCTTTTATAAAATCAACAAATGCACCCGCCATATTACTAAGCGACCACGCGCCAATGCCAACAGCCGGCGGGGGATTTGCCAATTTCGCTCGCAAGGCACTAACATCACCTGCATGAAATAATGCTTCATCGGGCAGGATTGTAGCCGAGCTTCCCGCCTCATATGTACCGACAACCGTCATGCCCTCCTCCAAAGCCTCATTGACGACAGCTCCCCAACCTTCTCCATTCCCAGAAGCAAACACATATACGTCATGCGCCCGCATCTCTTCTCTAATCCTAGTTAGCGGCATGGATGGAAGGAATGTCACGGCTGCTGAAAGTCTTTCTGCCAATTCCTGTAAGTTGCGTTTTTCCGGGCCATCACCAATTAGAACCAGTCGGACATTATTCAAGGTCGCAATGGCCTTTATGATTGTATCAACCTTCTTTACGCGCATCATCCGCCCAACCCACAACACAGATAAATTCCTACCGTCCCTTAGAGGACGCCTATGCTTTGATTCTTCGACAGAATATCCCCAAATCCGCATTCGCTTTACAGACTCACAGTCATGCCCACTATCTGAAACCCTCCCACACGGTATCTTCTCGAACTCCAACCTCGGGGTCTTCACGAAATTTGAAACCCTCCCCTTGCAGAGCCCGACTATTCTAGCCATATCACGCGCTGCATTTATTCCATATGCAAAATAGAAAAAATATTCTTCTCGCAACAATCGAGCCATTCCAATTGCCTTAACAACGAATCGCGGTGACAAAAACCTAAATAGACCCTTCCATCCCTTCAACCATCGCTCTGAACCATATATTGTCAATCTTCTCGACTTCATCCGCCTGCTGAATAAGTTAAAATCATAATTGCCAGAAAACAATACATCACATTCTTGCAAGATTTTTCGCGCGATGACAGGCTCATTCTTCTCGCAGACAATCCACTTATAACTATATTCGGGCCAACCCAACGCCCTTCTCTCGTCGGAAAGAGAATCCGTACACACAAACCATAATTGAGTCACACCGATGCGATCTGCAATTTCTCGTGCCAACGGCACTTGATGCGGAGCAGGAAGATTGCTGTATATCGCGATTGTCATAAAATCAATCCATAGAACTCTTGAATCTGCTGCCGATCAACATTCTACGCTTTACAAACCTCACAATCAAAGAGCCGTCCAGCAGCCGGAACAACATCCAAAGCAAATACCATGGGTTCCGGAATGAAACAGAATATGTGTACCCGAGCACTTCGGCTCGCGCCAAATTCTCGGCATGCCCTGCCGCTATTTTCTCTTTGGACATGTCGCCCTGCGAGATTGAATCAGGATGGACGCCAAAAGCCCAGCAAATATGATTCAGCCTAGTCTGCCTAATTCCTGCGAGCGTCATTCTTGCCCAATACTCCAGGTCCATCGAATAGTGAAATGCCTCATTGATCTTTCCAATCCTGCCATAAACGTCAGAACGAATAAATGATGATGGCCCAAACACTGCGATGCAAGCACGATTGCCAGTAAGAAAACGGGGTTGGATATGCGGCCCCCAGGTCACAAACGTTATGATTCTGCTATCAATATCAAAACGCAATTCATTACCCGTAATCCATTTTGCCGCCGGGTTGCTGTTGATTTTCTTAATCAATTTGCGAAATGTATTAGGAAGATACTCTTCATCCGCATTGAGCCAAGTCAACCATTTGCCTCTAGCGTGTGAAAAACCCTTGTTAAACGCCTCACTTTGTCCACCATCCTTTTCAGAACAACTCCACGATATAAATTTACGATATTGATCAATAACTATCGTGGAATTATCTGAAGAAGCAGCATCACATATAATCAACTCTACACATGACGCAGTCCCCGGCACAGGAAGGCAATTTCGACCGTCCACATCTATAGGTGCCCCACATTGCCTGATCACAGACTCAATAGCACACGGCAAGAACCTGCCGTAATTGTAATTTGCTATGACAATTGATAAAATTATTTCTTCTTTACTCATACCAGAACTCATGACAGACAACCTTGAAAACACATTTGCATCATTAAACCAAATCACATAAACATACGAGTATGTCCAAATATACTTCTACTCTTTAGAGCGCGCCTGCATCTCAAGCTCAATCGGCAACTGCAAATAACCTCTTCCGATTGCCCTAGCATAAAAAATGCAAGTCATCAGGATTGCGAACATCCACCGCGAGCCGAACGGGCTAAAGAATATGTTCCACATGTAGTAAGGGACAAACGAGGCAAAAAATCCGTACCACTGTGGAATTGCACCCATATACCGCTTGAAGTGCTGATATATAAGCAATAAAATCCATACGTAGAAAATGAAGCCAAAGATTCCATAATGCAACCATCCGCCCATTATGTGCGAATGCGACGGAATCGTAACACGCTGCCCATGTTGGGCCGCAAGAGCTAGAGAGTTTTGCATACTAAGGATATCTCGTTCGTCTCCATACTCGGACACAAACTTCATCCAATATCCATTAGTATCCTCCGCTCTCGGCCCATGCCCTAATATCGGTTTATCGAACACAGCACGGAAAGAAACAAAGAATTCCGTTCTTCCAGCCATCAACATAGATAGGATACTGTTGCCGTGTTTTGTCTGTGCCTCGTATTTTCGCTGAGCGCCTTCTCCCAACAGACCATTTGACGCCGTATATTGATATGCATATTTTGCGCAAATCAAGACTAATACAAGGCAAGCCATGAACATCCACAAGTGCCGACCTATATTGTACATTAGACTCCTACGCTTTCGTCCGATGATAATTATCACAGCCGTCAATATTAAAGCCAAAGAGCTAGCACGACCACTGACGGTTGTTGATACTGCTACCGCAACATACACAACAGGAAAGGCAATCAATAAGGCCAACGGCGTTTCAAAATAGTACCCACACAAAAAAATATTAAACAAGGCTTTAAGCTTACCAGTCCAAAACAATGGACCTGTGATAAGGTCACTCAAATCGGCACTTCCCATATACCCGTAACCCGACTCTGTAACTACCGCACTTGGATTAAATGCAAATATTGTAATGATTGACGAAATAAACGCCCCAATAAACAACCATTTGATAGCCGCATAATTGCCACGAAGCAGCCTATGAAAGACTATAAAATAAGCTACTACACCATACATTACCGCAAAAGCCTTAAATACAAAAGGGAATGCCGTGTGATTATGCCAACTACTTATAAATAATGCCGCCATCATTCCTATAGCCATCCATATAAAGCTTAGAAAGTGATCACGTTTAAGAATATGATAATCTACCATAAATAAAAACGGCGCAACAGCGAATACAATAATCTCTGAGATTGCAAGACAGCCAAACACGAAGACTTTAGTCTCGGAAAACAACCCCAAGACAAAAAGCCAAAGCGTAGCAGATTTATTGTGTGAGCTCATTATTATATCTCTAACAATTAGACTTACTGTTTGCTAGCCTGCGAGACAACACTTTAGCAGGATTTCCCTTCACTATTGAATCAGGAGGGACTTCAAGTCCAAAAACAACGCTCCCCGCTGCGACAACACTCCGATCACCTATATGTGTCCCCTTGAGAATTATGGCATTTGTGCCTATAAAGACATCATTCCCGATTATCACTGGCCGAGTTTTTGATGACGCCGTTTCAGGCGGTCGCCGGTCCTCCCAATCAAGCGAATGGAAATCATGGTCAAATATACGAACATTGCCACCGATCTTGACATAATCACCAATTGTTACGCTGTTCCTCGCATGGATGACTGTAGACGAAAGACCTGTATAAGATCCTATTTTGATCCGAGCACCTGCGCAAGCGCAAATAATACTGGGATTTGTCAACCCTACTAAATTGTATGAGGTTTTGGATAAAACAGTTACATTATCACCTAAAGAAATCGCATCTTTAGAGTAGGCTCTGAGAATCGTCTTGCCAAAAAAAGCGACCCCACGCCCTCTGTTTACATGCCACATTCTGCACAAAATGTACGCTCTGATAAGAGCGCACATCCTAAGACAGCGTTTTCTAACCCCCTTCACTACCGAAAAAGCAATCATATTCCGACCTTTTCTAGCGAATCAATAGACATCCTGACATATTCAGTTACTTTTTTATCTACCAAATCCCAGTCAATAGGATTCTCTAGATAACTATCTATGCTCTTCGTTTCATCATATACGCGATCAAGCAAACCGACTCGCTCCAAAAGCGACAATACTCTGTCATCCATTTTCTTGCCCCCCGTCTTTAGAAACATGACAAATGGGGTATGAAGTATAATAGCCATCGAAGCCCCATGAAACGAATTAGTCAAGAATAGCCTCGCTTCTCCAATTGTCCTTATCCATTCGGGGATTGTAAGATTACGCAGACAACGTTTAGGCATATCCATTTCCCCATATACGGTCGTAACGCTGAACTCATCCCCAAATCGCTTAGCTATATGCTCAACCTCATCAATTGGAAACTTCGGCTTCATGCTCAGCAAATATGAAAACACACCGTGTCGATGCTCCCCAATAGCGAATTTTTCAACATAAGCCTTTTTCGGAAGTAAAAACACAGGATCCACGACACATTCAGCATCAGCACGTCCCATTTCTCTGCAAATGCGCACCCCGCTCAATTCTCTAACCCCTATGTAGTTCAATCGAGAAATAAGAGGTTTCGCAAATTTCTTATACTCGTCCGAAACTTCGGGGACACCAAAACTCGCAGAATAAGCAATGCGCTTAGCATTCGCGGCTCCAAAGTCTAGAAACATTATTCTCCCGTCGTCATTTAGCGGGACTGTAAGCCACACAACATCACTGCCTACTGAATATACATCAGCATCTAGCTCATCGCTTCTACAAATTTCATCGTACGACCTGTAGATTTTTTTCGAAAAAACCATCTCCGCGTCTTTGAAACTCTGGAAGTCTCTTTCTTTTGCAATCTTCAACCTCCGCTTTCTCGCACGGAATCGCGTGAGCAACAAGAGACACTTTACACTATTCCAAAAGCTTTTTAATGTCTTGAGCCGCCATAGAGCCCTGCGCAAAGACAACCGATCCGAGAAGTAACTCCCAGGAAAATATCTGATTATAAATGGCTCATGGCCTCTGTGTTTCAAGAATTGCTGAAAGGCATAACCCTGCAATACCTGTCCGTAATTCTCAAAACAATTCCAATGCGTTATTACTGCGATCTTCATTTATTCACTAACACCTTCTTAACTTTGCCGGCGAAAGCCCTTATACGCCCTATCGACTTAGCTAAAAGATTGCGATGAGTAGCAAGCTCAACCGCGCACTCTACACTCATTCCACGGGCAAGATTCTTGAAGAATACACTTCTTCTAGAGGTAAGCGGAACAGATTTATACACCCAACACTGAATCAGTCTCCTATCATTCACATCAAACTTTGCGAGCGAGGACGCTGTTTCGACCTGACTGAAAAAACCTAATCTATCTCTAAAAACAAATACTTGACTCACGCCAGGCATCACGGCGTCAGCAAAATCTGGCATAAATTTATTCACCGTCCAAAAATCGCACATCGTGTAGTCTGACCCGCTTGAAAAGCCCTTCGCAACGCACTTGTAACAGCTGCGTCGGAGATATATGTCTGAAAGGAAACCTCTTAAGAATGGATTTTGCTGCGGAGATTCAACAAAGTGTTCGCCTTTAAACGAGAAAGAGAAAGAATAAGCGTTCCCCAACTCCTTCGATCTAAAATTGATTTCCGCGATATCATTCTTGTCACCACCTTTGTTTGTCGCCAACTCAGATAAATATCTCCGGAACACCCCTGGAGAAGGCACTCCATGACATGCAAAATCAATCGTTACAAGATTATCATACTCCTTCCCAAGGAATAACTTCAATGCCCTGACTTGGCACGGTGTGCCACAAAACAACACAAAACGCTTTTTCTGCAAGAAATCCCTGCACCTGACAAAGGAACTCCCAATACGACTCTGAACATACTTGCTTCGCCGTAGTGCATCTAACTCTGCGTATGACTCAACGTATACATGGCAAATATTATTATCTGAGCCAACCGACGCTCCAAATACCACTCCATTACGAGATAAGACCATCTTGGCAATTGCACTGAAGAAACCACCAGACGACGTGCGACGCAATAGTTCCTCATCGTAAGCTCTATATGCATATCCGGCAATCGGACGTCTAACATCACTCGGTTGCCCGAGAACTTGGCACACTCGTCTGCATGCTCCACAACCGATGCACCTGTCCTTATCCACGGAAGGGAATAGGAAGCCTTCATTGTCTTCCTTAAGAGATATACACGACTGAGGACAAATCTGCACACATGCCTCACATCCGCAGCAAAGGTTTCTATCGACAGAATCAATCATATCAGGCTTTGCCCATTCCAGTTATCCCCCTTCGGAATAGTTCGACCACAATTCTTCGCTCTCCTGCCTCAAATCCTACGGCTGCAAATGAAACGCAAACACTCACCACAGATGCTGTACCCACAATTATAAAGCGTATAAAACCTGGATGAAGCGAGGCAAAGACAACATACGAGATTCCGAAAGCAAGCGCAGCTGTAACAAACATTCTTAGAAAAACATTAATGACATAATCCAATCCGGGGATCCCAGAGATGCGGACAAGTACGGCAAATCGGATAGCCACGCAAAGCACTGTAACCGCAAGACCAATATAAAACACTATCACAGGTGAAAAACCAAGCCTTAAAGCGACCCACGACAAAGGCCATATAATGATTCTCACGCCACTTCCAATCCCTTCAAATAAAGCGATTTTCCCAACGGCCTGTGCTGCATAGACAATCGGATGCGAGAATGTGTTGACAAGAGATGTGACGATGATGATTTTTGTAAATGCGACAGAATATTCTGGCACGGTTTTCAGCCAAAGCTTAAACACATAGTCAAGTTCAAGCGATATGGGGACCGCCATCAAAAGAAGCAGTCCGAATCCTACTTTTGATGTACGCTTGAAGAGCTTGTAAAATGCATCTTTGTCCCCCGCTGCCCAGAGCTTGACAATTTGAGGCCGCGAAGCAGTCAGAAAGTTGTGCGTAAAGCCAAAAACACCACTCATCACCTGGGCAGATATCCCCCTTGCCGCATTTACAACTGGCCCAAAGAATGAATTCAGCAAGAGATTGACGAATACTTCACTTGATGTCCATGCAAAAGATCCGAAAAGTTGCCACCAATTAAACGCACACAACGACTTAAATGAGGACCTGTCGAAATACCATTTAAACTTGCAAGCTGGATATAGCCGAACAGCCATACTAAAGTTTAGAAATGTATGGAGTACCGTTGCCCCCAACAGCAACACCCCGTAAATCACCAGTCCATTATCTGGCGCTATAATTGCCACAGACCAAGAGAGAATCAATTTTATTACAGCATCAAATATGGAGAGCACAGAATATAGGCCCATGTTTTCATAAGATATGATTATCGACACATAAGGTACCGCCAAAAGATTTACTGCAACAGTCAGTACCGTCATGTGAAAGAACAAAAGCGCGTCATGAAAACGGGCATCAGGAACGACAAGCTTATTAGCCATGTACCACAAACCGACAGTCTCCAAGAGTACAGCAATCAATACTACACCTATGGCATATAAAATCAATACCTGAGAAAAGGTTTTTGAGAGCCCTGCTATATCGCCCCGACCCAAATCATAGCTAAAATATCTTGAACTAGCTGTCGAAAGAGGCATCGAGACAAAGCTAAACATTCCAACAACACCGCCGATTGCATTGACCAACCCATAGTCAATTACACCTAGGGCATTCAAAATAATCCGAGTCGTAAAGAAGGATATGCCCATGCACAAAAGCATGCGCAAATATAGCCAGATTGTGTTTCTGGCAATTCGCTTTGTACTTGATCTTACTACCATTGCACCCAAAATTCGACAACAATGTTTATGGCCATCCACGCCACGAAATCAACATAAATGTCATTGAGCCGCAGACCTTCCCTGTTGATTATCTCCTAACGGATATCTCAAACCAGTTGCAGAGCGAAATGGATCACAGAATGACAGGTGAACAGGTCGTTGTGACATTGGCGGCGGCATTTTCCAATCTCCATAATGCATGGACAAAACCCTATCCCAATTCCGATAAATAGGGAACTCTCCGTCTTCGAATAGCACCTTTGTCGTCGGGAATACATCTTTTTTGTAATAACAAGCCCTTGTGTCGCTATCTTCGATTGGCACACTCATCCGATTACAAGGCAATATGACCTTAAGAACATTCCACACTAAACGCACAAAGCTATGCATGATCCAGTTGACAATCGCCAATGGTAGATGCAAAAACATGGCGCGCATTCCTGCCACACATTTTCCCATTTCAATCTTCATATGTCCCAAGGAATATGCTGCCGCACGACATATGAATATGCGAAACTTCTCCCCGACATTAGGGCAATCCTCAAACGGAAAGATATCAATCGGTATTCCAGATTGAGCATTACACGGGATTGAACAATTCTCATAGGAGAACGAATAGCAGTCACGAAGTTTCGAAAAAGTACGAGCCAAAGTCGGCACATCACTAGGCGTCTGTAAAATTACATCTTCCGGCAATTCATCTCGCGCTATATTCAAGAATTTCCTGTAGTCCGCAATAGGCATGCCAACATCTACATCATCATCCCACGGAATAAAACCTTTATGCCTGATTGCGCCAAGGGCCGTCCCCCCCTCGAGAAAATATGTTAAATGATTTCGCGAACATATCTCATCAAACACATAAAGCAAATGCAATCCGACCAACTGGCACTGCCGGAATGTTGTGCCGCCGTATTGTCTGTTGTCCTTATATAACTTAGGAATTTTCATTGTTTGATAAATATTTCTTTTTTACAACTGCGGGAACGCCACACATAAGCACATTGTCATTGGTGTCAGCAATAACAACAGCGCCAGCCGCTATGATATTTCGCAATCCAACATTAACCCCCGGGAGAATGATACATCCAGCACACAACCAAGATCCATCTCCAATTTTAATATCTCGATACACAGAACAACCAGCAATTCGAGTTTCAGAAGCGCAATCTATTTCATGTGTTGTACACTTCAAAGAACACATATGCGCAATCCTAACATTAGCCCCGACAATAATATTGGAGTTCGCGTTAGCAGACAATATCGTACCGTAATTGACTTCTGAATCATGTCCAATCCTAATGTTGCCCCCACTACACTCAATATAAACACCAGAACGCAATATAACATTATCCTCCAGAATCAGTTTGCCGCAACCACAAATTTTAACCCCTGGTTGGATGGAAACTGCACGACCAACTTCCACCCCGCACCATTTCAGGAAAATGTTTTTAAACCTCCAGAAAAAGGGGATTGGCGAAATCACCCAATTATAAAAACCTAGTAACCTTGTTTCCATTTACAAATCTCATCTATGACGTTTTCGCGCCTGTTCAACAGCATTATCAGGCAGCAAGGCATCCGCTTTCTTTTTAAGTATTTCATATTTCTCCGCAATCTTTTTTTTCAATGACGTGGAGGAAGTTCCCTTGCCATATGGAGTATAGACAACCGTAACGCCCAGCTCTTCAAGATAGTCATACTTTCCAACCCAGTCATCGCCTACAACAAAAACATCGAATTTCAACCTCTTGACCTTGTCTGCATGGTCAAGAGAATGTTGCGGAATCACCAAGTCTGGGCCTTTTATTGCACGCATCAACGCAATGCGATCCTCAAAAGGAATCATCGGTGTCGACTTATATGACGCGACCAATTCGTCGGTGTTGACCCCAACTATCAAAATATCGCCAAGTCCACGCGCATACTCGATCAATCGAAGATGATTTATATGCAGCATATCGAACGTGCCGCTTGTATAGACAACTGTTTTGCCACCAATCATTCATCTGCCTCCTTGAATGCTTCGAGAAATCTACACATTGCCACTTTTGAGCCTGTCGAAACTCGGATGAAATCCTTAAGCAACGAGTTTCCATAAGGATGCACAAGAACGTTCATCTTTTCAAGACGGGTCGAAACCTCATGCGCGTCATGCTTCGGTTTTATGAATATGAAGTTCCCCATGCAGTCCCTGCACCAATAGTTCAACTTGCCGAGTTCCGCGAGCAACCAGTCCTTGCCTTCCTGCTGCGTCTGTATAAGTCCTTCTACCACGTCTGGTCGATCAATAAGCCGTTCAGCAAACAAAAGTGCAATTGCATTCGCATCAAATGTTAGCCGTGCATTCCGCACATACCCTATCAACTCAGGGTTTCCGATGATAACGCCAAGTCGTACAGCCGCAAGTGACATCAACTTTGAGAATGTCCGCAGCACGACGACATTCGGCGCGGCAAGAGCCTCCTTTAGAAATGTCTTGGAATAGAAATAGTGATACGCTTCGTCAATGATGACAAGCGCCCCCACTTCATTGGCGCGACTCTGAACCGCCTGAAAATCATCAATCGAGTACACGTTGCCTACCGGATTGTTAGGATTCAGCAACACGACAACACGTGTATTCTCGTTAATCGCAGCAATAACCTTCTCAATCTTTAAGGTCAAGTCTGGCTCATATGCGACAGGAACATGCTTATAGCCAAGGATGTTGCAGTTCACCCAATACATCTCAAACGACGGCGAGACCATCACAACCTCCTTGCCAACTTCTCCAAATGTTTCAAGCAGATAGCGAATCGCCATATCCGAACCATTTGTGCACATAAGGTTCTCGAACTTCACTCCGACAAAGTCGGCGTACTTTCGCAAGAACCGATCTGGCTCAGGATATATAGCAAGAAACTCCGGCGTTATCTCCGACAGCACAGAATCTACAAACTCCTTTGGCAAGCCTTCCGGATTCTCATTCATATCATATCGAAGCTTTCCATATCGACATTGCGCCGGGAAAATCCGTGTTGTGTTAGCTATATAACTATTCACATGTATATTCATATTAGCTCAAAAGGGTCAGACCCTTCCGTATATGTTTTACTGTATATGTTTGCCTCATATCATCTTCCACCACAGCAATTCTACCGCACCCACGCCCCATTGTACCGGCCAACAACTCAATCACCATCATTCCACCAACCAC
>OCTX012277173.1_pt1 | contig 15576 bp, 13 predicted proteins | sample 1539691 | NCBI WGS metagenome assembly OCTX01 (sample SAMN02144231, study PRJEB22623) | gut metagenome | biome: sheep rumen | host: Ovis aries | place: New Zealand | reverse complement strand
GATTACTACAATAACAAAAGAATTCAGGTCAAACTGAAAGGACTGACCCCTTGTCAAGCAAGGAATCAGTCCTTATACTCAGCTTAAAATTGTCCAACAAAGTGGGTTCACTTCACTATTCCGAAATGGGTGATTTTCTATTTGCGCTTATACCTGTCATCCAGGAAGGCAAACATCTTCAATATCAGCGAAATTGTTGCAATTACTATACTTACGATAGCAAGTAAGACTGAAATAATCTCGAAATCCGACATATCCGCATACCTCCTTTCTCACTCGCTCCGAAGAGGTCATGGTGATAGGGAGGCAACCGCCCATTCAGCAGAACCATGCTCCATATTATTATAACACAAATGTTCGGTTATGTACTTAAGCATCCCCAAAATAATGAGAAAAATCTCCCTAGATAGGTCATCTTAAAATGCTTTTGACTTAATATATCGTGAGAAAAATTTACAGGTACAATATTCAGACAGGGTACTATCTGCTAACCGTAGAATAGCAGATAGCTGCGGCATGCTTCTATCACTGGTTGTCACGGAGCGTAACATCGCTGTCACTGCTGGTATATGGCGCTTTTTCACGGATGTGCGCACACTGGAGATACTTGAAGCGAACGGGAAATCCGTTCATAATAAACGTATCTGGAGGTGCACTATGACACTTGGTGAGAAGATTAAAGAAGCTAGAAAAGCAGCCGGCCTTTCGCAGGAACAGTTCGCGGAAAAGATGAATGTTTCACGTTCTGCGGTAGCAAAATGGGAAACAGATAAGGGCCTTCCGGATATCGGGAACCTTAAGGTCATGGCAGATCTTCTGCATGTAAGTGTGGATTATCTTATAGATGATGGAAGCAGACCGGAGTTCAACGAAATTTCCGAACCGATCGATCTCAGTGCTTTTGAAAAGACGGGAAAATGCAGAAGCAAGCAGGATGCCGCATGCGTCGCAAAGAACGCAAATGCGGATGCCATCTATGCGCTGATCCGTTCCAAAAAACTCTCTGTCAAAGAGCAGCTCGTCGATTTCGTAGTAGCCCCGGGAATCATCCAGGGTGCAGATTATCTTAGAGAGAATCCCGCCTTCTACCTCGTAGAGCGCGGCAACCGTCAGTTCCTTGTAAAGGTAACCAAAGACTTCATCACCACATCCGACCTCGCAGAAAAAGTCTCCCCCTCCAAGTTCGTCCTCGGATCTTACAAGTATAAAAAGAGCTATCAGTTGAAGTGAATAAATACTTAGCATGACTCCTCTTGACGCGTGGTTTCTTTCCGTGTATTTTATTATTGAACGCGTTCAATAATAGTCATTGTTCGCGGAGATGGGTTCTGTTTTGTGTGGGGAGACAGGTATGAATAAGGACGAGAAACTGCAGATCACGAAGGATAAGCTGATGGAGGCGACGCTTCATCTGATGGAGAATATGGAGGATCCGATGAAGGTGACCTCCAGAGAGATCGCGCAGAAAGCGCAGGTGCAGCCGGCCATGATCAACTACTGCTTCGGGTCGAGGGAGAACCTGATCTACGCGACTTTCCAGAAGGAGTATCTCGCTTTTGTTCAGGAAGACGAGGTCAAGGAGATCCTTTCTTCAAACCTCGAACCGAAGGAGATCCTGAAGCGGATCCACTTCATCGTCGCCAGATGTCTCATCCAGAATTACAAATTCACACGAGCGATCACGGGACTAGTGCTTTTCCAGAGGGATCTGGGAAAAGGGTCGTTCAGTTTTCAATATGTAAAAGCACACTATCAGGGTAAGAAGACGGATAGAGAGTGCAAGCTCATCGCCTACGAGCTTTCGACGATGATGCAGCTCATGATCTATAGAAAAGACGATATCCGGAAAGATTTCGGGATCGATCTGGAGAACGAAAAAGAACTGAAAAAATATGTCGATATGCGTGTCGATCTTCTCCTGGGAGGCAACTGATCCTGAATATGGCTATGAACAACTACAGATACATCTATCCTCTGAATTCCGTTCCGGAAGAAAAGCTGGGAGTAATCGGCGGTAAGGCCGGTTCTCTTTCGCGCATGATGGGCTTAAAGAAGATGCGCGTGCCGGAAGGATATGTGCTTCCGGCGGATGGATTTACAGATGGAAAACTGCGGGCGGAAGCTGAGGCGGAACTTCGTTCCCTGATCTCGGATCTGGACGGATCGGTCACCTATGCCGTGCGTTCTTCTGCCCTGAACGAAGACGGCGCGGAGGCTTCTTTTGCCGGACAATATGAGACGCTCACTGACGTCCCGAAAGAAGGGATCTTTGACGCCGTTACAAAGGTCGCGGAATCGGCAGAGAGTACACGCGTGGAAGTATATACGAAGAACCGCACAGGAAAGGAAACTGAAGAAGACATAGCCGGCAACCCGGGATGGACTGCGCCTGGAGCAGGTAATGATAAGAGCGGAGCGATCGCCATCGTGATCCAGCGTTTCGTACGCCCGGAGTTTGCCGGTGTCCTCTTCACTTCCGATGTCATCACAGGAAAAGACGATCATTTTGTTGGGAACTATGTCCGGGGCGAAGGCGAGAAACTCGTGTCCGGTGCTGAGAATGCCGAGGAATTCCGGATCAATGCCATCAAGTACAGTTATTCGGGGGCATCGGAGATGGAGCGTTATGCGAAGAGCCTCTTCAAGCAGTGCCGGGCGATCCGGCGCTCATATGACATGCCGATGGATATCGAGTGGGCGGTATCAAAGAAGAAGGTATATATCCTGCAGGCCCGTCCGATCACGACGCTTCGCCGCCTGAATATGGACACCTATGAGGTTAACGGAACGAAGTCGGGCTATAAGATGCTCACGAGGACCAATGTCGGCGAAATCTTCCAAAAGCCGGTCACTCCGATGACCTTCAGCGCACTCGAGAAGATCAATGCACTTCTCGGTTTTCCGGACTGGCTCGATAATGTAGATGGCCAGCCCTATATGAATATCTCCGTGATCTGCTCGGCGCTCGTGAGCTTTGGTATGTCGGAAAAAGGGGCGGCCAATGCAATCAAAGATCTGGTCGGCACTATCCCTCCGGGAGTAAAAGTACCGATCTCGCCATTTAGTAAGAGAGAGTTTTTCAGGACGATCAAGAAGATCATCTTCCCGAAGAATAAGTCGAAGTTGAATAAGAAGCAGAAGCGCGAGATGGTCGAGAAGCTTCCAGAGATCTGCCGCGAGCTGATGAAGGAGATTTCTGCGCTCGACAGTAATCCCGCACTGAAAAACTACTGGGATACCGTTCTTCTTCCGAAGTTAAATGACGGACTCGCCTCGGTCATGGGCGCGAGCGGGACGTCGCTTGCTCCGCTTTTCGGTACGAGAAAAAAAATCAGTAAGATCGCCGGTGAAGATATGGCGAACCGCCTCTGCGGCGGATGCGTCGGCACGCTCGACTGCATGAAGCCGGTACTTCTTCTGGAGGATGTCCTCTCCGGGAAACTCAGCAAAGAAGAATATATCCGCATCTGCGGGCACCGCTCGACCGACGAGATGGAGCTTGCGTCTCCCCGCCCCTACGAAGATCCGTCGTTCCTGGACGAGCGTCTCCGGCAGCATAAGATGAGCGGTATGGATCTTCACGCTATGAGAAGGAATCAAGAGCAGGCTTTTGCCGAGGCGCTTTCGGAATTTAAGGAGAAGTATCCGCGGAAGAGAAAGTGGATCGATAAGAAGATCGGAAAGTTTGCCCAAGCCAACACTTTCCGCGAAGACCTCAGAAGCAAGGGCGTCTGGATCTTCAGTGTTTTCCGTGATTATCTGCGCATGATCGGCAAGGTAAACGGACTTGGAGACGACATCTTCATGCTCACCATCGACGAAGCGTTTGCACTGACTGCCGGCGAGGCTCTCTCCGTGGAAGAGCGTATCATCAACCGCAAAAAGACCTATTCCAGATATCTGACCCAACCGTCGTTCCCGATGCTGATCGTCGGTCCTTTCGATCCGGAAAAGTGGATGCAGGATCCCGACAGAAGAAGTGATTTCTACTGCGAAGATATCGCTTCGGATGTGACCTCGTCTTCGGACGTAAAAGGATTCCCCGGTGCGGCCGGAAAGATCACCGGTACCGTGCGTGTAGTTAAGAGCGCCGATCTGATCGGTGAGATCGAAAACGGTGACATCCTTGTTACGGTCTCCACCAATATCGGCTGGACGCTCGCTTTTCCGAAAGTATCCGCGATCGTTACCGATATCGGCGCGCCGCTGTCACACGCAGCGATCGTGGCCAGGGAATTCGGTATCCCGGCTGTCGTCGGCTGCGGAAATGCAACGACCGTCCTTAAGACCGGGGATCGTGTGGTCGTAGATGGTGCAGCAGGAACAGTAACGAAAGTATAAGTGCTTTTCAAGCGCCTGCAAACACTGTATTTTACTGAGAAATGCCGTAATTTCAGCACTTTCGACCGTTTCGCCCTATCGTCAAGACGGTCGTCTTTGTTTACCTTCTACAAAAAAAGTCGGAAATTTTTGAAAAAGTGTTGCACAAAATAGAAAAAAGAGTGTTAACATTGTTACAGAGGTACATTTACCAACGATTCTCGCACTAAAAGTATATTTGATTGGGAGGGTGTTATGAAGAATCGAATGAGAAGTGCTCTGGCATGTTTTTTGTTGTCATTTTTTGCGTATTTCCGGTATCTGCTCATCTTGGGAGCAGCACTCATCATCGGAAGTTTCCTTTTCCATCCGCTTCTATATGCAGGAATACTCGCACTGGTACTTGATGTGATCTTCTCGATCGGCATTACCGTGCAGGTCACGATGGTCGGGCCGGTATTTAAGCAGGATTTTACTTTTCAGAAAGACCCGTAATCCGAATATATGCACTCTAAGACAAAATCAGACATCGCGTTTAAGACCGTGATCTATATCGTGTGCTCGTTTCTCGCGCTCATGAGCCTGATCCCGTTTATCATCATGCTTATAAATGCGACCCGCTCCACTCCTCAGATCCAGAGTTCTGCCCTGTCCTTCATCCCGGGCGGAAACTTCATGCATAACCTCAGGATCTTAAAGACGAAGGAAGAATTCCAGCCGCTTCTGGGCATGAAGAATTCTCTCATCATCTCCGTCTGTGTCACGGTGCTGACCGTGTATTTCTCCTCTCTTACCGCCTATGCCATCCACACCTATAAGTGGAAGCTGAAAAAAGCCTTTTTCGGGCTGATCATGGGCATCATGATGCTCCCCGGAACCGTTACTATGATCGGCTTTTTCCGCGCGTGCTACCAGCTCCACCTTACCGATAACAAGCTCATGATCATCCTTCCTGCGATCGCTGCTCCGATGACGGTATTCTTCATGAAGCAGTATCTCGAGGGATCCCTGTCGATGGAGATCGTGGAGTCGGCGCGTATCGACGGCGCGGGAGAATTCCGGACCTTTAACTCGATCGTGCTCCCGATCATGAAGCCTGCGATGGCGACCCAGGCGATCTTCGCATTCGTCGGATCCTGGAACAACTATTTTCTTCCCATGATCCTCTTCAACAAGCATAAGAACTACACCATGCCGATCATGGTCGCGATCCTGAATGAAGGCAACTATAACACCGAATACGGATGCATCTATGTCGGTCTTTCCATCACGGCTCTTCCGCTGATCGTGATCTATCTTCTTCTTTCGAAGTATATCGTCAGCGGTGTCGCGCTCGGTTCAGTCAAGGGCTGAGGCATGAAAAAACCCCGGGAACGGGGCTTCTCCATATGCTATTCTTATTTTCCGAAGACACCTGATTATGCTGCCTTCTTCTCGGTTTTTTCAATCTGTTTGGCGAGTTCTTCTTCCCAGAATGTCTTCTCCGGCCACTTGGAATCATCAAAGGCTTCGCGGATACACTTACAATAGAATTCTGCCTTGTCCTGACACGGCTTCGTAAGCTTCTTAGAACTGAGAAGCGCTGTCATCAGCTGAGATCTGTCTCTCGGCGCATTGATCATCGCTTTTCTCGATACGAAATGATCCTTAAATTCCTCATACATGTTCTTCTCGTAATCGTCTTCCGCATATCCGATGTAACTGAACTCGACCGGATTCAGAGTCTTCCATTCAGCCTCTGAGAAGGCAGGAGAGTCGAAGTTTTCGAAGTAGTTGATCAGTTTCTTATCCACCGCCGTGAAGATCGCCTCGATGAGTCTTTCCTCAAGACTTTCGAGTTCTTTCGGGCTTCTGCACTCCAGGCCGATGTGGAAGACATAGCCATCTTCCGTATAGTACACACTCAGCTCATCCGTGATCGGCCAGTTACAAAGAACGATCTCAAACCTGGAATAATATCCGTAGTTCAGCTGGTCGAAGAATCCTTCCGGGAATTTCGACAGGATATTCTCGACTTTATCCAGCGCGGTATTCAGTGCTTTTGCATCAGCGACATCGCCTCTTTCGAGGTATTCGGGCATGTCTTTCCCGACATATATCTTAATGCCGTATTTGTTTCCGATCTCCGCTGCGCGATCATAAAGCTCCTTCATCCCGGCATCTCCGGAATAAGGAGTCTGATTATGCATCGCAGAATTGTCATGGGCAAAAGCACTGAGCCGGTCGTCGAGTTCTTTTCCCAGAGGAAGCGGGGACGGGATCGTCTTCGGGTAAGGATAGGTGATGAACTCATGACCCTGTACCTTTTCGGTGTCAAAATCATATTCCACTTTGATCGCCGTCGGCCTCATATCCTCCGGTCCGTCGTTCACGGTAAGTCTCGTCGCAAGATACGGTATGTCATCCTTGATCATGACGACCAGCATATCGGCATACATCTGATCCGAATACTCATCGATCTGGTGCAGCACACCATTCGACCAGTTCCACAGCATATCATTCGGTTCGAAGATGTTCCGAAGTTCCCCATGCTGCAGTTCCGGACCGAAATAATCCGCATTATTCAGCATCTTCAGGATCCGGCAGAAGAGCTTGTCTTCCTTCCAGTTCGGACCTTTCTTATACTCATACATATCAACCAGCACGTCTTCATAAGCGATCATATCGTCCGGTCTCTGGTTGCGGTAACTGTAGGTGCTGTAGTTGAAAGAATCGATAACTTTGCAGATCTTCTCATCGGTATAGCCCATATCCTTCAGAAGAGTGATAAAGCGCATCGTCGAATCCTTCGAGAAGAAGAGCTCATCCAGTGCCGCGCTTCCGAAGATCGATTCGTATCCAGTAAGGAAGCAGCTCTCACAGTAATAAGAGCGCGGAGATACTCCGAAATACTTACTCATATAGAGCTCCGCACCTCCCTCGGTGATAAAGCTCGCATAATATGTCGGATATTTCGGCGCATTGGAGATCTCCTCCCAGTCCTGCGCAGTCAGTTCTTCCTCGTAAGCAAATCTTCCGCCGGCATAGAATAATTCATCGGATTCCTTTCCATCGGCAAAAGCATCCATAAAGTGCGTCAGCTCGTGAAGGACTGTGGTATATACCGCATCTGACTCACCGACAGTGCCGTCATTATAGAGCCGGACCGTGTTTCCCGGTGCATTAAAGTCACCCGTCGCATCCTGGATCGGAACAGATATCATCCTCAGGCTGCTTATCTTATCCAGAAAATCCGCTTCCTGCTCTTTCGGCAGATGATCGGCAACGACCGGGAAATAGTGAAGCACATAGGCTCTCCATTCTCCCAGTTTCGGATTATTCATTACACGGTCCGCATACTTGATAAAAAGGTCATATCTTCCGTGAAGATTCTCTTCCGAAAACCCAAGCTTTTCCGCTGTCTCCTTCGCCTCCTGCTCGACCGGATCCACCGGTACCGGAGTAGGCTCGGGAGTAGTCTCCGCAGGAGTTGTTCCCGATGTAACGGATTCTGTATTCGTGTTTTCCGTGGATGTCTGGGAAGCCTTGTTCTTATTGCCATTCGAACATGCGGTCCCCAGGAATAATTCCAGTGCGATTACTCCCGCCAGCATAGCGCATCCGGCTTTCTGTGATCTGATCATAACAAAACCCCGCCTTCGTGTTATTTCAGCAAGAATTATACTTATCCGATATTCCTTATAAGTGACATTATAGAAATAATCAGAAAATCCATACATTCTCGCCAGGCACAGTGGCGGGGTTTTATGCATTTTTTCAGAACTTTACGCTTCTTCGTACACTTCTTTCGCCAGCCGGAAAACGGCCCACGCCTTCGGCCATCCGCAGTAGAAAGCAACATGTGTGATGATCGCTGCCATCTCCTTTTGTGTCACGCCGTGGTTTCTGGCATTGCTGATATGGTATTTCAGCGAGCTGTCCGTGATACCCTGGGACATCAAAGATACGACTGTGATAATCGATCTGGTCTTCAGATCGATGTCCTCATTATTCCAGTTTTCTCCAAAAAGCACATCGTCATTAAAGTGTGCAAATTCCGGAGCAAAGTCTCCTAATGCATCTCTGCCTGCTGTCTGTACGATTTTCTCTGCCATACTCTTTCCTCCTTATTCTTTCACTTTTCAAAATGAAAACACCATTCACTGATATTTTATCATGCGGCGATGTTTAGTCATGCTGCAGGTTGAGAGAATCGATATACTGATGGTACTTCTCTTTTTCGCTATACATGTACTTATCTGCACGGTCGATATACTCATCGATCGTATACTCATCACCGGGTTCGACGATCGCATATCCGATACTGGCATGAAGGATAAATGCAAGGTTCAGTGCTTTAAACTCATTACTCATGTCTTCGGAGATCCTCCGGATCAGATCCTCGATCGTTTCTGTTTCCGGGCATGGTCCGACAGCGATGAATTCGTCTCCTCCATACCTTCCGAAGAGCCACTCTTCCGGTGAATGTTTCCGGAATGCTTCTGCGGTCGCCTTGATGGCAAAATCACCGTTCAGGTGTCCATATACGTCATTGATGGTCTTCATGCGATCGATATCCGCGAACACCAGGATCGATTTCTGTCCGGCCTCTTTTCGAGAAGTTAAATACTCATACAGCACCTTCCGGCAGCCCGTACGGTTATATATTCCTGTGAGCGCATCCGTCATATAGATCTTCTTCAGTTCATCATTATCCCGCTTTGCAAAGATATGGCGGCGCATACTGAAGAGCTGCGCGTTCATATTCATGCAGAACTTGCCGAGGCTGATATCAAAAAGAAGTTCCGGCGAATTTTTGATCGCAAAGTAACCGATGATAAAATGCATATAGTTCAGCGGAACAAAGATATAAAGATTCGACTGTCCTTCTTCATGAACATAATCCGGATAAAGATCCTTCGAATCAAAGCTTCTCATCGGCATCCTCTTCCCATCCCGAAGCTCATACAGGACATCCATATCCGAACTGTATCCTCTGATCCTTTCCGGATACTGTTCATCATCCAGATCGAAAAACACCGGTTCTGTGCAAAGACAGTAATTCGGGCCCAGAGTCGGAAGATCCGGGTTATCCTTCATTCCTTTTTCGACGAAATCCTCTTTCTTCGTAGCCATAGACAGCGGGATCTGCATCCGGCGGAAGAAGATATCCATCATATCCTGCTTCAGCGTGGAATAGTACGAATTCCGAACGGCATCAAAGCGGCTCTTTTCCGCCTCTTCCGATGCAGAACATCCGCAGCTTTCGGAGGAAATAAAATGCGATTTACATTCTTCCGTAAATATCTCCTGCGGATTTCTGATCTGATACTGCAGTTTTTCATATGCCAGTTCGCCAAGTGTCTCCCATCCTCTGGAGACTGTCGCCAGAATCGGGAACATCTGCTGTCCGATCTTGGTCATATCAAAACCGGTCAGAAGGACATCTTCCGGGACGCTGTATCCTTTCTCATATAAAGCGGAATTAATACCGAGGGCCATGTTATCATTGCCGCAGACGATCGCATCCGGAAGTTCTTTTCCGGAATCGAGATATTCCTTCATCTGAAGATATGCGGTATAAAATCCGTAATCACATTGGAATTCAGCAAATAGTTTCATATCGTGTTCAGAGAGAACATCGACGAGTGCCTGGCGTCTGATCTGGTTCTCCTCATTTCCTTCGATGCCGTTAACATAAAGAATCTTCTTCGCCTGATGGTGTTCGATCAGATGGATCGCCAGCTCTCTCACACCCTGGTAATTCTCAGACTTGATACAGGACATCTTCGGGACATCAACTTCAAGAGAGATCATGGGAACGCCCTCTCTCTGGAAACGGGCGCAGACTCTTTCCTGCTCATGCGGAAGATTAAAGGTATTCGTCAGCATGATCGCCCCGTCAAAATCATTCGGATCCGGCAGATGGAAAAGGTTCAGCTGGCATTTATTCTGCAGTTCATGATCGTTGACTGTGCAGTACGTAACAAACACAAAAATATCTACGCCATCTTCTCTGGCTTTCTTCCGCAATCCGGTAATTACATGCTCGATGAATTCGTTGCTGTATCCATTCGTAAATACCGCTATCCGCCGGTTCATGTACATTTCCTCCGAACCAAATCTATGTTTGCACGTTTTTAACTCTGACTTTGCCCAACCTGAAACAGTTATATTGTACCATGAAATGTATCTCATCCTAAATGGAAAGAAGGAGCCTTCCTTTTGAGGAGAGCCCCTTCTTTCACTAAGTATTTGGGATTGGGATTAGAAATCTACTTCAGTATCGTAGTAGCAGCACTTCAGGAGCTTTTCCATCTCTTCGACGGAAGGCTGACGAGGATTCGATCCTGTGCATGCATCTGCGATTGCATTGACTGCGATGTCATGGAGTCTTTCGAGGAATACTTCCTCCGGTACGAAGCCCTTCTCTGCCGGGTAGCTGTCCGCACCATAGGTTCCGATTCCGTGAGGGATATTGAGGTCATCGTTCATCTTTCTGAGGTAAGCGATAAGCGCTTTTACCTTATCGTCATCGGAAGCATTCTTATCAGCGATACCCATGTAGTCCACGATCACGCCGTAACGCTTCTTCGCTGTCTCATCCTTGGCATTAAAAGCAATTACCTTCGGCAGGTACATCGCGTTTGCCGCACCGTGGATGATGTGCGCGCCGTAATCTGCAAAAGCAGCGCCGGTCTTATGTGCCATGGAGTGGACGATACCGAGAAGGGCATTGGAGAATGCCATGCCGGCGAGGCACTGTGCATTATGCATTCTGTCTCTTGCCGCCATGTCACCATTATAGGAAGCAACGAGGTCCTTCATGATCATCTCGATCGCATGGATCGCAAGCGGATCTGTGTAGTCGCAGTTGGCGGTAGAAACGTATGCTTCTACTGCGTGTGTCATCGCATCCATACCTGTGTGGGCAACGAGCTTCTTCGGCATGGTCTCGGCAAGTTCCGGATCTACGATAGCGACATCAGGTGTGATCTCAAAGTCAGCGATCGGATACTTGATACCCTTGGAATTATCGGTGATGATCGAGAAAGCAGTAACTTCAGTAGCTGTACCCGATGTGGAGGAAACCGCGCAGAAGTGTGCCTTCTTACGGAGTTCCGGAATACCGAATACCTTACACATATCTTCGAAGGTGCAATCCGGATACTCATACTTGATCCACATAGCCTTCGCTGCATCGATAGGAGAACCGCCGCCGATCGCTACGATCCAGTCCGGCTCGAACTTCAGCATCGCATCTGCGCCCTTCATGACTGTCTCTACAGACGGATCCGGCTCGATACCGTCAAAGATCTCGACTTCCATGCCTGCTTCTTTCAGATAGCTCTCTGCCTTATCGAGGAATCCGAAGCGCTTCATGGAACCGCCTCCGACGCAGATCATTGCCTTCTTTCCCTTGAAGTTCTTCAGTGCCTCAAGTGCGCCTTTGCCGTGATAAATATCGCGAGGTAATGTGAAACGTGCCATAATGCAGTCCTCCTTGATTTTTATTTTTCAATTAGATTATAATGCGTGTGCATATATATGTAAAAAGTATATTTTATATGTCAGTCATACAATATTTATATGGTGCGAATTATGAACAGCAACTGGGAATACTATAAGATCTTCTATTATGTCGGCAAGCACGGAAGCTTCACGCAGGCGGCCCGTTTTCTTCACAACAACCAGCCGAATATCACCCGCGTGATCAACATGCTCGAGTCCGACCTGGGATGCCGCCTGTTCGCCCGCTCCCAGAAGGGCGTGACTCTGACGCCGGAAGGCGAAAGGCTTTTCGCGCATATTGAATCTGCATATCAGCAGATCGAAAAGGGAGAAGACGAGATCCGGTCCGACCGGCTCCTTCAAAGCGGAAGTGTATCTGTCTCCATCAGTGAGATCGCGCTGCATGTCCTCATGCTTCCGATTCTCCAGAGCTTCAAAGCCAAGCATCCCGGGATCCGGATCCGCGTATATAACCATTCGACTCCTCAAGGTGTAAAAGCACTGGAACAGGGTCTTGTCGATCTTGCCGTCATTTCTTCGCCCCTGAAGGTCTCCGATTCACTCGAAGCGACCCACGTCAAATCTTTCCAGGAGATCCTCATCGGCGGCGAACCATACCGGTCCCTATCCAGAAAGAAGCATTCCCTCGAGGACATCTCTCAATATCCGCTCATTACCCAGAGCCATGACTCAACATCTTTCCAGTATCTTACCGACCTTTTCCTAAAAGCCGGTATCACCCTCAAGCCTTCGATCGAAGTCACCACGACTGACCAGATCCTCCCGATCGTCGAGCATGGTATGGGTCTCGGATTCGTGCCAAAAGAACTGGCCTTGCCATCTATTGAGCGTAAGACGATCTTTCCGATTCCGCTGACCGACAAACTGCCATTAAGAAGCATCTCGCTCCTTCAGGATAAGGTCCGTCCCTTAAGTCTGGCCGCTCTCGAGCTGAAGCGCGAAACACTGCAATAGCTCACAAGCAATAAAGCGGCCGCGGTTCCCAATACTGCTGTGGTGATAATGCTCGCTTCGATTCCGTACACGCCGCCGTTTAAGATGCTGCTTCCTGCAGTTCTCATGTCAAAGACGGAAGAGACGATCTCACCATTTCCGCTCAGGTTGAGTCCTAAGATGCTGTACAGAATATAATTCCAGACCGAGTGCATGCCGCAGGCTGCCCAGATGCTCTTAAAGCGAAGAGTCAGAAGCGAGAAGATCAGCGAAACCAGGAAAAGATTGACGACCGCAATCGAAGCAATAGCAGGGTTTCCAAAGTCCATGCTCGAGAGGTGCGGGATAGTAAAAAGGACTGCACTTACGAAGATCGCAGAAGGGACGGAGGTCTTTTTCTGAAGGAGCTGCTGAACGATACCTCTGCAGAGGATCTCTTCCAGCGCGCCCTGAAGAACAAAGCAGATAAACATGGCTGCCACCATCCTATAGTCGATGTTACCGAATACTCCGTTATACTCGATCGCTCCCGTGAGAGTAATGGCCGCCACGGAGATCAAAAGAAGGACCATGCCCGCCAATACTCCGGCAAAATAACTCGCCGCCGGCTTTACAAATCCGAGTTCTTTCAGTCCCTTCTTCTGAAACAGTTTCCAGAAAAGCGCTATGATACCGATCATGATGCCGTAGCCGAAGTAAGTAATCAGAGTGATCGTGTTATTGCTGAACATTTCACCTTTCAGTGGGTTCTTCCCGCAGGCAAAGTGAAGTGCGATCACAAGGCCTTCACCGATCAGTTCCGCCCCGAATTTAAATGCCCAGAAGATCAGGATCACTTTAATGATGTAAAGGATCTTCGGCATGTCAGTACGGTTGTTAAACGGGCTGATGTTCTTTATAAGTTCTTTTATTCTTCGCATGGTAAAACTCCTTTTTTGAGCGCAGTAATAGAAGGTCCGCTCACATATCGGACTTTCGTACAGTTCAGATTTAAGTATTTATATGGAAATTATCCGGGGAATCCGTTTACGAGGAAATAGATGATCATCGAGATCAGATCTATGGCAAGTAAAGCTCCGGCGCCGATCAGGAACCACTTCAGCGCGGTCTTCATGCGCTTGCCGTTCTTTTCGGTAAGGATCTTCTGGTCGATCACATCGGCCATGGTCTTATGCTCATCCGCCTTGACCGGTTCGATCCCTTTAAGGAGATAATCTGTAGTTACTTCGAAAATATCACTCATGATCACGACCTTTTCAAGATCGGGAGTCGCCTGTTCACTTTCCCACTTCGAAACGGCCTGACGGGATACGCCGATTCTGTCTGCCAGTTCTTCCTGAGACATACCTTTCGACTTTCTAAGGCTCTGGATCCTATCTGCAATTGTCATTTCTTTCACCTCCAAGGTTTTGTTGTCTCAAGACTAGCAAAATCCCTCTTAACAAAACCACCAGCTGTAGCTTGAACTTTGTCAACCTACGGTTGCAACGCTGTATTTTCAAGCATTTTGCGATTCTTTTGAATTCTGCCCAGCCATGCTCTTCACTGTTGTTTCATGTAGCGTAAAATTACTTTTTCATCTTCTCCCGGTACTTCTCGCGCTGCCTGCTATCAAGGCCGTTGCCATACCCGTTTTCACGTTGAGTATGCTCGCGGATAATGCCATCAGCGACTTCAGGGCTCCATGTAAACGGCAGGATCTCGGTTTCAAACGGATATAGATTATCGATCAGATTCGAATCCGGATCATATGTCGCATGGCTGATACCGAAATATAGACCCGTAAAAGCTCTCTCAGGAGCATCCTCCGGTACCGGTCCTTTCCCGACGATTCGGAAATTTCTTTTCTTAAAATAGAACATGCTGCTGGCCGTAGAAAAGCAGCTGCATCCATTGAAACTTATCTCTTTCAGCTGATGAATGTCGATTTCTTCCGGCGAGCCATATACACCATCAAATATGCGGAAGACAGCCCACTTGTCACAGACCTCCGGAACGATCGAAGATCTGTAAGAGATATCTGTCCGGATCTTCTGCACCACCACATATTTATCGTCATAGGAAAGGTATTCTTCCTCTGTCAGCTTCTTTGATGTTTCATCCGAAGTGACATATTTCTTCCCCTTTGTCTGCAGCTGGAAAGCCACATATTCCCCATCCTCGAAGATATCCTCCATATGAAGGTCGAGCTTTATCTTTTTCGGGGCGCATTGCACAGAGGTGATCGTTTCTTTAAACTTCTCCAGCACCTTCCTGCGCTTCTTTTCCTCTGAGGGGCCGGCAGCGGTCCATTCCGCCATGCCAAAATCACTGTCCACCATCTCTACGGCACGATCCCGGATCTCGTCGGTAAGTATCCCTTTCTTCCACATGAATTCCGCAAGGGAATACATATAGGCACACCACTCATCTTCGTCACTTTCATCAACCATAGTCCGGACATATTGATCGATCTTCAGAAGCGCCGCTGGCACATCGTAATAGAAGAATGCTGCCTTATATTCATCCAGCAGATCCTGCGCCGTATCATTTCCGTTTATACTTGCGTTCCATGTACCCATGTTTATTATCTCCTATTGAAACAATACCTCATTTCACACATATGCGCAATTTTACTTAACACATTTGTGCCATTTTACTTAACACTTCTGTGCCGGCGAAGAAAAAATATTCTCATTCCGTTGTTATCATCCAACGATCTTGGTTAGATTAATTCTGTATGGCTTATTTCAGTTTAGTGGTTGACGTTCGAACAGATGTTCTGTATAATAGAGTCAAGTATTTCACATGGAGTCGGGTTATGTCAGAACT
>OCTX012286002.1_pt1 | contig 15579 bp, 14 predicted proteins | sample 1539691 | NCBI WGS metagenome assembly OCTX01 (sample SAMN02144231, study PRJEB22623) | gut metagenome | biome: sheep rumen | host: Ovis aries | place: New Zealand | reverse complement strand
TGGAGAAGAAAGCCAAAGAGCTACAGGAACAGATGCAGAAAGAGACCGAGGGGAAGAGCAGGGAAGAAGCAGAAAAAATCGTTCAGGATAAAAGGGCCCAGATGCAGGTGGCATCCTCTGAAGCACAGAACAAGCTGAAGGCAAGCCTGGACACTGCTTTGACTGAAGTTTCCAAAGAAAAGAACCTCAGCGCTGTCCTGGTCAAGGATGCAGTTCCTTCCGGCGGTGTGGATGTGACTGATGAAGTTATTAAAAAGATGAAGTAATGCAGGTGCGGAACATGTATCATGTATAACCTGCCAAACTATGCGAGAAGTATTTTGTATCACCCGTAGCGGGCGGAGTCACGTCCGTCCGCTTTTTTCCTTTATGAGAATAATGTCTGTTAAATAAAAACAAGGGGTTGTAATAACTATGGAAAAAACATTACAGGAGCTGGCTGCTTTCTTGCACGGTAAGCTGGAGAATGATGACCCTGCGATGCGTATTACCGGTGTAAACGGGCTGGTAGAAGCGGGACCGACAGAAATCTCGTTTGCTGTACCGCCATATGTGGAATTCTGCCATAAAAGCCGGGCTGGCGCTATGATACTGGCCCCGGAAGACCGTAAATTGGAACGCCCAGTAATCAGGGTTAATAATCCCAAGCAGGCTTTTGCCGAATTGCTGGAACTGTTCCGGCCCAGGGAAGAGGTAGTCCGGGTGATCAGCCCACAGGCGTATGTGGCAGAGGATGCAAAAGTTGGTAACAATGTTGCGATTCAGCCTTTTGCTGTCGTGGAAACCGGTGCGGAAATCGGGGATAATACGGTGATTTATGCCCATGCATATATTGGGCGGCATGTAAAAGTTGGCAGCGACTGCGTGATTTATCCTAACGTAACCGTACGGGAAGACTGCATCATCGGCAACCGGAATATCCTGCAGCCCGGCTGCGTGATTGGCGGCGACGGTTTTGGCTTTGTAACAAATAACGGAAAACATAATAAGGTGCAGCAGACAGGGAACGTTGTGTTGGGCGACGATGTGGAAATTGGATGTAATTCCTGCATTGACCGGGCAACTGTTGGCAGTACGATTGTAGGCAATGGGACCAAACTGGATAATCTGGTACATCTGGGACATAACGACGTGGTCGGGGAAAATAACCTGTTCGTGGCACTCGTGGGTATTCCCGGCAGTGTGACCATCGGTAACAATAATACGTTTGGCGGGCAGTCTGCTACTGTCGGGCATATTACTATTGGCAATAATAATACTATGGCAGGAAGATGCGGCGTTATCGGAAATGTAGGGGACAATCAGGTACTGGCCGGGTTCCCTCATATGTCTCATGTAGAATGGCTGCGGCAGCAGTCAAAACTGCGCAAGATCGGCGAACTTATGAAAACTGTCAGAAATCTTCAAAAAGAAATTGCCGAACTGAAAAAAAGGAAGTGATCTGGAGTCTCTATGCTGGCATATTATGTAATGAAACTGCTTAGCAAAATTTTCTGCCTGCTTCCCCGGAGGGTGGGAATGGCCTTTGGCAGTGTGCTGGGGAGGATGGCGCTGTTGTTTGTGCCGGAATGGCGTATGAAAATGGCAGCGGCCAATGTGCAGGAATGTCTCCACGTACCGCCGGAAGAAGCCGAAAAGATTGCTGTTGAGAGCGTGGTCAAGTTTGGGCGTATGGTTATTGAAGTATTGCGTTTTCCGTTACTGAAACCGGACACAATTCAAGATGTTGTAAAAACGGACGGACTGGAATATCTGGAAGAAGCTTACGCAAAGGGAAAAGGTGCCCTGATGTGTACCGGCCATTTTGGCAACTGGGAATTACTGGGGGCCAACGTGGCCTTGCACGGTTATCCTATGTTGAGCATAGCCCGAAAGCAAAACAACAGTGCAATGGATCGCTTTATTAACGAATACAGGGAAATTGTCGGGCAGAAAGTTGCCTATAACCGTGGCAAGGAAGGGGTGCTGGCCATGGGCCGGTATCTTAAGGAAAAGCACCTGCTTGGGATCCTGTTTGATCAGGATTCTAACAATACCGGTATAAAAATCAGCCTTTTCGGCAAAGAATCTATCACACCGGCAGGACCTGCCGTATTCAGTCGTACCTTTGGCTGCCCGATTCTGCCGATTTTTATGCATTATGATGCAGATGGCAGCTGCCGGGCCAAAATCTATCCGCCGCTGTATGCGGAAAAGACAGCAGATAAGGACGAGGATCTTTATCAGGTAACAAAAAAATTAACGAAAATTTTGGAACAGGAAATCCGCAACAATCCACCCATGTGGTTTTGGGTGCATGACCGGTGGAAAGACGGCAAGAAGCGGTTTAAAGTGAAAAAATAGAATGTTGAGGGTATTTATATGGAAAAACAGGTAACATTGGCGGCCGGAGTGAGTTATTCCGGAGCAGGGCTGCATTCCGGGGAAGACGTGATTATGACGTTAAAACCCGGAAACCCGGATACAGGTATCGTGTTTGTCCGGACAGATCTGCCGGGGCAGCCGGAAATTCATGCGCGGGCGGAGCTGGTGACTTCCACATTGAAGGCTACGACCCTGAGCGAAAACGACGCCCAGGTCTTTACGGTAGAGCACCTGCTGGGAGCATTATTTGCCATGGGAATCGATAACTGCCGGATCGAGATGGATGCGCCGGAGCCACCTGTGACGGACGGCAGTGGTCTTGTGTTTGCGCAGCTGGTAAAAAAAGCCGGACGAAAGGAACAGGATGCAGAGAAAAAGGTATACGCGGTGGATAAATCGTTCTCTGTGTATGACGGAGACAAATTTATCGCCATGCTTCCCTATGACGGGATGCGCATCTCCTTCACCTCTGTCAATGCCCATCCGCTGCTGGGAACCCAGTACTATGACGTGCTGTTGGAGGAAGAGACTTTTTTAAAGGAAATTGCGCCGGCCCGTACCATCGGTTTTATGCGGGAAGTGGAACAGATGCGGAAGATGGGCCTGGGGCTGGGCGGCAATCTGGAAAACGCGTTGGTATACGATGATACCAAATGTCTGTCTGTGCCTCGTTTTCCTGACGAACTGGTGCGTCATAAAATTTTGGACGTATTAGGGGACCTGTCCCTGATCGGGCCATGGAAAGGGCACATTATTGCAGTTAAATCAGGACATTCTTATAATTCGCAGTTAGCAAAACAAATTATCGCTTACAGGGAGGGTAAATAATGGCAATTACACTGGATATTATTGAAATCAAAAAAATTCTGCCGCACCGTTTTCCCATGTTGCTGGTAGACAGGATCCTGGATCTGGAACCCATGAAATGGGCTGTCGGTGTTAAAAATATTACGGCTAATGAGTTACAGTTTCTGGGACATTTCCCGGACGAACCCATTATGCCAGGGGTGCTTCTGATTGAAGCGATGGCCCAGGTGGGTGGTGTGGCCATGTTGTATCCGCCGGAAAACAGGGGAAAGATTGCTGTATTTGCCAAAATCGACAAAGTCCGTTTCCATAAACAGGTGGTGCCTGGGGATCAGGTGGTGACCCGGGCGGAAGTAGTGAAGATCCACGGTAACATGGGCGTGATCCATTGCGAAGGAAAAGTTGACGGGGAACCGGCCTGCGAATGTGATTGTTTCTTTGCTCTTCAGGATAAAATCGAGAAAAATTAAGAAAAAGAGTAAAAGTACAGATTAATTCTTAGATAATCGTAAATATATGCGAAATATCATCAAATACGAAAAAAAATCAAATGTTGAAAAACGTCGTATTTGAAGAGTATATTTGTTAAAGTAATACTTCTTGATGCTTGAGCAAATATCAGAGGGAGTGAGAAGATGGCGGCGATTGTTACACCATTACAGAAGATACATGAGACAGCGATTATTGAAAAGGGCGCGGAAATCGGTAAAAATGTAGTAATTGGCCCGTATGCGGTTATCAAACACGATGTTGTACTGGGGGATGGCTGCATTGTTGGTCCGCATGTAGTGATTCACCCGTATACGACAATTGGCAAAGACTGCCAGTTTTTCCCGGGCGCTTCTATCGGCAGTGTTCCGCAGGATTTGAAATTTAAGGGAGAACGCAGCTATACGGTCATCGGTGACCGCGGTGTTTTCCGTGAATGCGTAACTGTAAGCCGTGCCTGCGGGGAAGGTAATGAGACCCGTATCGGTAACGACATTCTGATGATGGCTTATACCCACATTGCCCATAACTGCATCGTAGGAAACAATGTAATCATGTCTAATGTGGCTACTCTCGCGGGACATGTGGTGGTGGAAGACCGGGCGGTTATCGGCGGCCTGGCTGCTGTGCATCAGTTCTGCCGTATCGGACGGAATGCCATGGCTGGCGGTATGAGCCGGATATCCCAGGATATTCCACCGTTTATGCTGGTAGCAGGCGATCCTGCGTTTGTGGCAGGGCTGAACAGTGTGGGACTGGCCCGTGCCGGGATGCCGCTGGAAATCCGCACTCAGTTGAAAAAGGCGTTCCGTATCCTGTATCGCAGCGGGCTTTCATTAGAAGAAGCTGTTGCTACCATGGAACAGGAATTGGACAGCAGCGAACCAGTTGAACATCTGATGCGCTTCCTGCGTAATGCAGAACGGGGCATTATCCATACGCGGAAATAAGATCAGAAATGAATGACAAAAAATAATAACAGAGGCAGCGGATTGTTTCGCTGCCTTTCGTTTATGAAACAGGCGGTGTATCAATGGAAACTTTGGGCTTGCTGGCCGGCATTGGCCATCTTCCGGTAGATGTGGCGCAGTCTGCAAAAAAACTGGGCTATCGGGTTGTAGCGATAGCGGTGGTAGCAGATACGGATCCGGAACTGCCGGAAAATGCGGATGTATTCTATACGATTAACGTCGGCAAAGTGGGAAAAATTTTGCAGACACTGAAACAGCATGATGTAAAAAATGTAACCATGATTGGCAAGGTTACGAAAGAGGTTTTATATAAAAACGGGGTTATGATTCCGGACTTGACTACAATACGTGTGCTGGCATCCCTTCCGGACCGGAAGGACGATACCATTATGAATGCAATCGTAAAGCTGATTGAAGACGCAGGCATGCAGGTGATGGATCAGACGGCGCTGATCCAGCCGCTTCTGCCTGAACCGGGGGTGCTGACAAAGCGAAAGCCCACGGAACAGGAATGGAAGGACATGCAGTTCGGCTTCCGTATGGCCAAGGAACTGGGACGGCTGGATATCGGTCAGACCGTGGTGGTAAAAAACCAGGCGGTCATGGCCCTGGAAGCCATTGAAGGGACGGACGCCTGTATTTTACGGGGCGGTTTTCTCGGCAAGGGTGGCGTAGTGGTTGCTAAAACAGCCAAACCGGCCCAGGATAACCGTTTTGATATGCCCAGCGTAGGAACTACCACGCTGACATCCATGATCCATGCGGGAGCTACCGGTATAGTCGTGGAAGCGGGACGGACCTTACTGGTTGACCGCAAACGCACACTGGCTATGGCTGAGGAAAAAGGGATTACTATTGTGTCTGTGAGTGAATCTGAATTAGTCTGATAAAAGGCGGGACCATAAAAGAAGCTGAAGCAGATAATAAAAAATGAAATATTTATGGAATCGGCAGCTGAAAGGTTTATTCAGCTGCCTTTTTGTGTTATAATAAGATGATTTAATATGTATAAAAATGGATAATTGTTGGCTGCGACAGGAAATGTTCCCAACTGCGGAACAGATAATGTATCATTCGTTTTTCCTCGCTGCCTGTATTATTGAGGTATTATGACCAAAATATTAATTTCTGCGGGAGAAGCTTCCGGTGATCTGCATGCCGGCGCTGTGGCCCGTGCTGTAAAACAACTGGATCCGGCAGCGGAAATCTTTGGAATGGGCGGCGACTGCCTGCGCGACGCGGGCGGTGAGGTGCTGTTTGATATCAAGGATCATAGTGTGATGGGTTTTGTAGAGGTGTTGCGGAAACTGCCGGATATCTGGAAGCTGCGCAGCGCGTTTATTGAACTTATGGAACGGCGCAGGCCGGATGTATTGCTGACCATTGATTATCCCGGTTTCAACATGCGTCTGGCAAAACTGGCTAAGGAACGGGGAATTAAAGTGGTTTCTTTCATCGCGCCTTCTGCCTGGGCGTGGCGGCCCAGCCGGGCGGCCGGTGTAGTGAAGGTTGTAGATAAAATTGCATCCATTTTCCCGTTTGAGTATGATCTGTATAAATCTTATGGGGCTGATATTGAATTTGTCGGGCATCCTCTGGTAGATACGGTCAAACCAACTCTGCCGAAGGCAGAAGCAGAAGCGCTGACCGGCAAGCGACAGGGCCATCCGCTGGTGCTGCTGATGCCCGGGAGCCGTGTTATGGAAATTCAGCGGTTGCTGCCAGATATGCTGGCGGCGGCGAAGATTCTGAAACAGAAACGCCCGGACATTGATTTTGCCATGCCCCGGGCTGTAACCATTGACCGGGATATGCTGGAAACGCCAATCCAGGAAGCCGGTCTGGAAATCAGGCTGACCGAAGGACATAATTACGACGTGATGAGCTCAGCGGATTTTGCCATTGCTACCAGCGGGACGGTGACCCTGGAAGCGGCCCTGTGCGGTTTGGGCTGCGAAATATTGTACAAATCTTCCCCTCTCAGCTTCTGGATTGCCAAGCGGGTGGTGGAAATTCCTCACATCGGTCTTCCCAATATTGTGGCGGGGCGGCTGATTGAGCCGGAACTGTTGCAGGATGACTGCACGCCGGAAAAGATTGCGTCTACAGCGATGGAGCTGTTGGAGCCGGAACGGTATGCCCAACTGCAGCGGGACCTGCAGGAAGTAAAGAAAAAGTTAGGGGAACCCGGAGCCGTAAAGCGGGTGGCCGAACTGGTGCTCCGCATGGCCAGGCAAAACCGGGAATAGGATTTTCTAAAAATTGAAATTTTAAAATCTGCAAGGAGTTCAGATGGACTTATATAAGCGCGTTTTAAGTTATATCAAACCATATCTTCACGTATTGGCAGTTGCCCTTGTCTGCACGATGCTGGCAGCAGGCGGGAATCTGTATCTGCCCTGGATTTTCCGGGATATGATCGATAAGGTGCTTAACGCAAAAGATTATTATATGCTGAACGTGATATCTGCCAGTATCGTGGTGATTTTTTTACTGCGAGGAATCTTTCTGTACGGGCAGAATTATCTCATGAGCTGGGTGGGACAGCACGTAATTATTGATATCCGCGGTGAAGTGTTCCGCAAATTGCAGCGCCTGTCCATGTCTTTTTATGATAAAAATAAGACAGGTACCATCATGAGTTATGTGACTAATGACGTGAATGCCCTGCAGGGCGCCATGGTTGATAATACCATTGAACTGGTTACGGAAAGTATCATTCTGATCGGCTCTGTCTGTGCCATGGTTTATCTGGATTGGAAACTGACGCTGTTTACGGTTCTGACATTTCCGGTAGTCCTGTATTTTATGAACTTTTTCGGGAAAAAGATACGCCGTTCCGGCGGACAGATCCAGGAAGCTACGGCAGATATTACGTCTGTGCTGCAGGAATCCGTTTCTTCAGCCCGGGTAGTAAAGTCTTTTGTCAGGGAACAATATGAAATTGACCGTTTTGAAAAGGAGAATCAGGCGAACCTGAGAGCCAACCTGAAGAACTCGAGATACATGGCGACCCTGACGCCGACCATTGAGTTTGTGGCAGCCTTGGGCGTAACCCTGATCCTGTGGTATGGAGGTAATAACGTAATTGAAGGAGAAACAACGGCCGGCTCCCTGGTTGCATTTCTTGCGTATGCTGTTAATATTTCCAATCCGATCAAACGGATTACCCGGGTGAGCGGCAATATCCAGCGGGCGCTGGCTGCGGCACAGCGTGTCTTTCATGTGCTTGATCTTCCGGAAGAAGTACAGAATCTCCCGGATGCTGAAGCGCTTCCTGCCGTGAATGGGAACGTCAGCTTTGAACATGTGACCTTTTCGTATAATAAGGGTGACGAAATCCTCCATAATCTTTCTTTTGTGGCCAAACCCGGGCAGGCGATTGGCCTGGTAGGTCCCTCCGGCGCCGGCAAGTCAACGGTTGCCAGTTTATTGCCACGCTTTTATGACTGTGATTCTGGAACGATTCGGATTGATGGAACGGATATCAAACATGTGACGCTGGACTCCCTTCGGCAACAGGTGGGAATCGTGCCTCAGGAGACCATTCTTTTCAACGGATCTGTGTACGATAATATATTATACGGGCGGCTTGACGCCACAAAAGAAGAGGTTGAAGCGGCGGCAAAAGCGGCTAATGCCCATGACTTTATCATGGAATTGCCGGAGGGTTACAATACCATGCTGGGCGACCGGGGCGTGAATATTTCCGGCGGTCAGCGGCAACGGATCGCGATTGCCAGAGCGATTTTAAAAGATCCGCGTATATTGATCCTGGATGAGGCTACGTCTGCTCTGGATACAGAGAGTGAACGGATCGTTCAGGAAGCTCTCAACCGTTTGATGGTAGGGCGTACTTCCATCATTATTGCCCACCGTCTTTCTACAATAAAAAATGCTGACCGGATCCTGGTACTGGATAAAGGGAAGCTGGCAGAGGACGGCACGCATGACGAACTGATGCAAAAGAACGGTTTATATGCGCACCTGTACCAGATACAGTATCGGAACAACAAGGAAGAGAGCTGATCATAACCTATGATGTATATTCTTTATAATATTTTAGGCCTGCTGATTTTTTTCATCCTGATACTGCCGTTTTATATTTACCGTTTGATTACGGAAAAAGGGTTTAGCAGCCGGTTTCGGCAGAGTATGGGACTGATTCGCCGGGAAGAGATTGCGAACGTGATCAATACTAACTGCGTCTGGATTCATGGCGCATCAGTAGGCGAAATTGTTGCGACCAGCCCGATGGTAAAGGAACTCAAAAGAATCATGCCGGAGCGGAAAGTTCTGGTATCTGCTTTTACCGTGGCCGGTTACAATATGGCGAAGCAGATCATTCCGGAAGCAGATGCCTATATTTTTTTCCCGCTTGATCTGCCCTGGGTAGCGGAATCCATTGTACGCCGTGTGCATCCAGGCATTTTCCTTCCGGTAGAAACGGAACTGTGGCCCAACTTCCTGCGGGCAATCCGGGAGCGGAACATTCCTGTGATGATGGTCAATGGCCGGATTTCCGAAAGGTCTGTAAAGACGTATCAATATCTGTTCAGCATCTGGCGTGACATGCTGCGTACTGTAAGCCGTTTCTGCATGCAGTCCAGCATTGACGCCAATTACATTACCCATCTGGGCGCGGATCCCAAAAAGATCTTTGTCACCGGTAACACAAAATTCGATCAGACCTATGCTGAAGTAACGCCGGAGGATCTGGAAACCTATAAAATTGAACTGGGGTTGGGAGATGACGCATTTCCGGTTATCGTGGCAGGTTCCACCCATGCACCGGAAGAAGACACCTTGCTGACTGCTTTTACTGAACTTCGAAAACAATATCCAAAAGCAAGGCTTATCATAGCTCCCCGTAAGACTGACCGGGTAGACGAAATCAGACGTCTGAGCAGCAAGTTTGGTTATGAGGCCGGATTGCGTTCCAAATTGAAGAACTACAGCGGTCCCCGCCCTGAATATCCGGTGGTCCTCATCGATACAATAGGTGAACTGGGCCGTATTTACGCAGTAGGCGATATTGTATTTGTGGGCGGCAGTCTGATGAACAGGAGTTATGGCGGTCATAATGTGCTGGAACCGGCAGCCCATGCCAAACCTATCCTGGTGGGCCCGAGTATGGAAAATTTTAAGGATTCCTACTCTTTGTTGACCAAAGCGGGTGCCTTACATACGGTACAGGATGCCCGTGACCTGATTAAAGAATTGCTGACAATTTCGGGAGACGATTCCCTGCGCAAAAAGATGGGGGACGCCTCCATGCAGGTCATCCGGGAAAACCGGGGCGCGGCCCTGAATACTATGCATTATCTGACAGATCTGTTGGAGAAAGCCGCGGTTCCCCGTGCTTATACGAAAGAATATCCTGTCAATACCCGTAACTTTAACGACGCGGGCGGCGGGGGTCTGAAACATGGCGCGGCTATCATCCAGTACATCTTCCATATAGCCCATGCCTCGGAACGTCCCTGGTATGCGTTTATCCTGCTGGGTCTTCTGCGGTGCCTGTCCTATATTTACGGTTTTGGTGCCCGGGTGAACCTGTGGCTGTATGAAGCAGGTATCCTGTCAAGACGGAAGCTGGACTGCTGCGTTATCTCTATCGGCAATATTACCGTAGGCGGTACCGGTAAAACGCCTACAGCCCAGCGGGTAGCCATGATGGTTAAAAACATGGGCTATCGTGTGGTAATCCTGAACCGCGGTTACCGTTCCCACTGGGATAAGCCTCTGGGCGTGGTATCCGACGGAAAGAAAATTTTCATGACCAGTTACGAGGCCGGCGACGAGGCCTACCTGATGGCCAAGATGATGCCCGGGATCCCGGTAGTCATCGGCAAGAACCGTGACGTGACCGGCAGTTACGCGGTGGATAAACTCCACGCCGAAGTCATCATCATGGACGACGGTTATCAGCACTGGCAGCTGAACCGGGATTTGGACATCGTGCTGGTGGATACCCTGAACCTGTTCGGCAACGGGAATCTGCTGCCCCGTGGTATTCTCCGTGAACCGCTGAGTCATCTGAACCGGGCGGATATGTTTCTGTTTACCAAGTCCGATCAGAGTTCCCAGCTGACCAGAAGCATTCTGACCGAGAATATCCGGCAGTACAATACGAAAGCTCCCATTGTGGAAAGTATCCATCACCCAAAAGAGTTTGTAGAGATTGCGGACTGGTACAAGGGCATTCAGCAGAACCCACTGCCCCTGAAAGAATTAGAAGGTAAGAAGGTCATGGTGTTCTCAGCCATTGGCAACCCTTCATCCTTTGAGCAGAATGTTTCAGGCTGCGGTCTGGATATTGTGGAAGCGGTCCGATATCCTGATCATCATGATTACGGCATGCTGGAAATGCAGTATATCGGCGAGCGGGCCAGTGAACTGAAAGCAGATGCTCTGATTACCACCGGGAAGGACGCGGTTAAGATTCCCACGGAATTTATTTACTTCAACCGGGATATTCCCCTGTATGTCATGAACATGGATATTATGATTACCCGGAATGAAGAGACATTTGACAAAAAGCTGGAAGATACGGTGAAGGCCGTGCTGCAGAAAATGAAAGATAAAACGCAGGATTCTAAAAGTTCAGTACCAGTAAAGGAGATGCTTTCATGAGAGTGATTTGTGTGATTCCGGCCCGGTATGCATCCACCAGGCTGCCGGGAAAGCCACTGAAGCTGATTGCAGGGAAGCCCATGATCCAGCGTGTGTACGAGCAGGCGAAAAAGGCGGCGATGCCGGCAGAAGTGATTGTGGCAACAGACGACAAACGAGTCTATGATACGGTGCTTGCTTTCGGCGGCAACGCCTGTATGACACGGGAGAACCATCCCAACGGAACCAGCCGCCTGGCGGAAGTGGCGGAAAAATACCCTGATGCAGATGTTATCGTCAATGTACAGGGTGACGAGCCCATGATACCGCCGGAAATCATCGATCGTCTGGCGGAAGCCTTTGTCGAAGAACCGGATTTGAAGATGGCTACCATGAAAACACGGATGGAAGAAACGGAATTTGGCGATCCTTCTGCGGTGAAGGTGGTTGCGGACAAAAACGGGTATGCCCTGTACTTTACCCGCAGTCTGATTCCGTATCCCCGCAATAAATCGGATTTGTTCAGGGTGTACAAACATGTAGGCATTTATGCATATACTCGTACATTCCTCATGCAGTACGCAGCCATGGATCCAACCCCGTTAGAACAGGTGGAAAGCCTGGAACAGCTGCGGGTTTTGGAAAATGGCTACAAGATCAAAGTACTGGAAAGCGATTTCCGGGGTATCGGGGTAGATACCCAGGAAGATCTGGATGCAGTGAACAAATTGCTGGCCGGGAAATAAAGAAGTACTTACGGTGTTTTCTTGCGGAAATAATATTGATAATTGGAGGCAACTGATGCATATTGTTAATGTTGGACCCTATAAAGTGGGACCGGGGCAGCCCCTGCTGCTCCTGGCAGGTCCCTGCGTGCTGGAAGGCTATGAGCACAGTCTGGCCATCGGACAGGAAGTAAAACGGATCTGTGAAAAGCTGGGTATGCCTTACGTATTCAAGGCATCCTATGATAAAGCCAACCGCTCTTCCTATGATTCCTTCCGGGGACCCGGACTGGAGGAAGGGTTAAAGCAACTGGCAGCGATTAAAAAGGAACTGGGTGTTCCCGTAGTCAGCGACATCCATGAAACATGTCAGGTGGAAAAAGCGGCGGACGTGCTGGATGTACTTCAGATTCCTGCGTTCCTCTGCCGACAGACAGACCTTGTGTACGCAGCCGGAAAAACCGGTAAATGTGTTAATGTAAAAAAAGGGCAGTTCCTGGCGCCCTGGGATATGAAAAATGTCATTTCCAAACTGGAAGCGTCCGGAAATCAAAACATTCTTCTGACAGAGCGCGGCTCCAGTTTCGGTTACAATACGCTGGTCACCGATATGCGGGGGCTGGCTATCATGCGGGAACTGGGTTATCCGGTGGTGATGGACGCAACCCACAGTGTACAGATTCCCGGCGGCAAAGGTACCAGCAGCGGAGGACAGAGCCAGTACGTGCCCCATATGGCGCGGGCAGCAGCGGCAGTAGGTGTGGACGCTTTATTCCTGGAAGTCCATGATGACCCGTCCAAAGCGCTGAGCGACGGACCAAACATGGTGCGGCTGGATCAATTGGAAGCATTATTGACCGATGTGCTGGCCATTGACAGGATTGCACGCAAAGCGTAAAACGTACAGATAGTGCCGGGGAAAATGTGTCAGTATTCCCGGAAAACATGCAAATGAATTAAGCAGCGATTCTCTAAACCAGATGAAAGGATACGATAGACCATGAACGAAATGGAGACCGATGCCCAAAAGGTTTTGCAGATGGAAGCAGAAGCCATTTTGGACCTGATTCCCCGTATAGACAATCATTTTGACGCAGCGGTGGAAATGATTCTGGCCTGTCAGGGACGTGTAGCCATGACAGGTATGGGTAAGTCTGGCATCATTGCCCATAAAATTTCCGCCACGCTGGCCAGTACGGGTACTCCGTCTTTCTATCTGCATCCTGCGGAAGGGATCCACGGAGATCTTGGCATGGTGACTTCAGACGATGTGGTAATTGCCATGTCTAACAGTGGGGAGACCGGGGAAGTGTTGAATATTTTACCATCCCTGCGACGAATCGGGGCCAAACTGATTGCCATGGTAGGGAATTCTGATTCTACCCTGGCAAAAAACGCTGATGTGGTATTGAATGTAGGCGTAAAGAAGGAGGCCTGTCCTCTGGGGCTGGCTCCAACCTCCAGTACTACAGCGGCACTGGCCTTTGGCGATGCGCTGGCTATGGCTCTCATGGGGAAACATCATTTTACTTCTAAGCAGTTTGCTGTATTTCATCCCGGTGGCAGCCTGGGTCGGAAACTGTTGCTGACAGTAGGGGATATTATGCACAGCGGCAGTGAAAACCCGGTAGTAAAAGGAAGCGCTACTGTAACGGAGGCTTTGTTTATCATTACCGATAAAGGGTTGGGTGCTGTTTCTGTTGTAGATGAAAACGGGTTCATGATCGGTCTTCTGACGGACGGCGATATCCGCCGTGGTCTTTCCCAGGGGATGGATTTTCTTAAGCGGCCGGTCACGGAACTGATGACGAAGGAACCGAAATATGTTACGCAGGAAAAATTAGCGGCACAGGCTTTGCATATCATGGAAAGCCACAAACCAAAGCCCATTACCGTCCTTCCGGTCATTGATGAAGAGCGGCACGTAATCGGGTTGCTGCACATGACAGATTTGGTACGGCAGGGTGTAGTTTAGTCGACGTCCAAAAAGTTTTATAACATATTATTTTTCGGAGTTTGTAAATGGCATCACAAAATCTTTCACAGAAAGCATTGCGGCAAAAAGCGGAAAAGATAAAACTCGTTGCTCTGGATATGGACGGTACTCTCACGGACGGAAGTATCAATATCAGTGGAGAAGGCGAGCTGTTTAAACGGTTTAACGCCAAAGATGGTCTGGGGATTACTGCTGCCAGACGGCACGGGTTGCGCATTTCCGTTATTACCGGCCGAAAGGGGCCTATTATTGAACGGCGCACGGAAGAGCTGGGCATAGCGGAAGATGCCATGAGCGGGATTTCCGCGAAGAAGCAGGCGTTGCTGTTGCTGGCAGAAAAATATAATTTATCTCTGGAAGAGATTGCCTTCATGGGCGACGATCTTAATGATCTCCCGGCCCTTTTGGCAGCGGGACTGTCGGCTGCACCGGCAGATGCAGCAGATGATGTGAGGCAGAGAGTGGAATTCATTTCACCCCATAAGGGAGGACAGGGCGCTGTGCGGGATCTGCTGGAGCTGATCCTGAAATCCAGGGGCATCTGGGATGCCATTGTGAAAGAATTTATAGAAGAAGGAAAAGGGGAACGACAATAATGTTATATGCAGTTCTGAAGACCCTGAGCTGGCTGGCTTCTCATACGCCTTACAAGCTGCTGGTGAAGGTTGGCACTGGTCTGGGTCACCTGTATTGGCATATTGCAAAAAAACAGCGTATCCGCGCAGAGGAGACGATTCGGGAACGGTTGGGATACAGCAGGCTGGAAGCCAAAGCGACAATAAAACGCTTATTTATAAACCTGGGTATTTCCGTCATGGAAATGTTGTATATGCCTGCATTGAACAAAGATAATATCCGGGGACTGGTTACGTTTGACCATCCGGAAATTTTGTGGGAGGCCCTGCAGAAGAAAAAAGGTGTTGTTATGCTGGCCTGTCATATAGATAACTGGGAATGGCTGGGGGCTGCTCTGGCACTGAACGGGTTTCCTCTCAGTGCCGTGGAAAAACCGCAGCCTAACAGAGTCTATTCCGATTTTATGAATGAGTTGCGAAGAGGTGTGGGACAGGAAATTTTCGCAAGGGGGAGCAGTGAAATTTTAGGCTGTGCCCGGGCCATGAAAAAAGGCCGTATGTTAGGGCTGATTGCCGACCAGGACGGCGGCTATGATGGCATTTTTGTCCCGTTTCTCGGGAAAATGGCCTCAACCCCTACCGGTCCGGCTTACTTTGCCCGTAAGTTCAAGGCGCCCTGCATTCCGATTTATATTGTGCGAAAACCGGATGGGCATGGACATCAGGTGATTGTAGAAGAACCATTTTACTATGAAGATACCGGCGACAGGAAAGCCGATGACTATAACCTGACCCTGAAAATGACACAATCCGTGGAACGGATCATAAAAACGTATCCGGACAACTGGCTGTGGTTCCAGCACCGTTGGAATACACCGTATGAAGAAGTGAAAGCAAAGGAGCAGGATGGCAGTGAAAAATAAAAACACAATACTGATGACTGCAACTGGCATCATTGTCCTGTTCCTCGTATTTGCCTGGCTGTTCTGGGGCAGTACGGTCCCGGAACCGACAGACAAGACAAAAAAGTCGGAAGC
>OCTX012218916.1_pt1 | contig 15583 bp, 15 predicted proteins | sample 1539691 | NCBI WGS metagenome assembly OCTX01 (sample SAMN02144231, study PRJEB22623) | gut metagenome | biome: sheep rumen | host: Ovis aries | place: New Zealand | reverse complement strand
AAATCAAATTTGAATTTATAAAATTAAAATTCAAAAAATTTTAAAAATTTAATTAATATTTTTATAATTAATTTATTTATAAAAAATAAAAAATAAAAAATAAAAATTAAAATAAAATTAAAAATATTTCTCAAATAAAAATTTTATTTCTATTTATTTTTATATTTAACTCATTTAGAAAAAATGGCTCTACTCCCCCCTATCGCCCACTTTGGCGATTTTTCGAGACAATAAAAAAGATACACTCATTCCAGTGTATCTCTTAAAATGTCATGCAGGAATCTTACCGATTATTAGAACTTCAGTCTTAAAAGGCTTTACACCATCTAGCTTAGGAGCTTCAATTCCGCAGTAATCAAGCTTTTGCGGTTTCGCCTTCCAATTTCGCTTTTCAGACCAATATCCATCTTTGTCTTGTCTAGAAATATGAAAACCTATAGGCATATCATAAAACGTAGGCAAACCATAGATTGCAATTCGATATTCTCCATCATTCAAATGTTCATCATTTGGTCTAAAAGTAAAACCTAAAAATTTCAAGTCCTTTTTTAATCTTTCAACAAGATCTGATCCATCAAATATATCCGGTTTTTCTTTCTGGTTACTAATGCAACCAGGAAAGTATACTTTCTTACTTGGATCACTTACATTTAAGTCTAAAGCATAAGCATAACAGTTCCGTATCGTAAGACTAAAAATTTTGCTTTCGAATACTGGTGGATAACTGTTTTTAGAAACTTTATCCTTAATTTGTTGTACTATATTTGAATAGTATGACATTTTGTTTTCCTCCTTATTTGATGCTGATTGTTTTGTATGTGTTAACTCCAAAAGGAGATTATAAAAAATTAATTAGCACAATGCTAAGTATCTAGTATTATAGCATTTTTAGGGCGAAATAGCAATCAAAACAAAAGAGGAGTTTTTTCAACTCCTCAAATATTTGGCTACTCGTTTTATATATACTATTATTTAAAACTGAATAGATTTTTAATATGTTTAATTAATGCTATAAAGAAATTATCTTTCTTTACTTCTATAGGCAAGTTATTATCGATTTTAGTTTCATTTTGTTTATCTTTAAAAATAGAATCTGGGTTGTATTCTTCTCTTTTTTGTTTTTCATTTTTGATTTCTTCACTTAATTCTTTTTCTTTTATTCTTTCGTTTTGATATGGTGTTGCCCAGTAATCTCTAAATATCACAGCTAATATTGCTTCAGTTTCATTGAGCATATTTTGATTTTGAAAATTATCAAAATTAGTTATTTCATATTTATACTCTTTATCAGAGTTTAATTGCATATTTTCGATTATCTCTTTTGGTATTTTATTATATTCACTTTTAGGAATATATTTTAATATTTCTAACACCTCAGTATAAGCTTTAGGCATTAATGATTTATTTATCATTTAATATGCATTCTCCTTTTTAATCATCTCTATCTATTTCAGATTTGCCACGTATTCTACTTAGCCATTTTCCAAAAATTCCTGTGATTTTTTTCTTATCATCTGTGGTGGCTCCAATTGTCTTTTTTCCAATATCTGTAGTAGATAGTTCTTTATGTTCTAGTAATATACCTGTTTCATCATATATTGGTAAGTGTTCTTTATTATAGTGTTCAACTATATCTATAATAGATACTTCTTCTTTTCCTAGTAGTTGTTTGAAATGCCTATCTATATAACCTACTAATACTGTATTTAATTTTGATATTAATTCTTTCTCTTGTTTCATTCTGTCAAAAAAATCTAAGCCTTGAGAGTCTAAGTTATTCTTTGTTGTTATAATATTATTTATCTCATCCATATTAATATCTTTAATACTACAGTTTTTTTGAAGATATTTAATGATAGTCTCGCATGTACTATCTACATATCCCGTTCCCATATTTTCAAAAAGATGAAGATCCGTTATTTGTTTTTGTGATAATTCTTTGTTTATAATTATTCCAACAATATTAGATGTTGGGATGCTACCCATATGAAATTCTTCATCGATAAAACCAGAATCATGGCTAGTTCTTGAAGCCCTAATACCTTGGCAATCTTTAAGAACAAATCCTATACCCTCTAAAATATAAACACCAAAAGCGCCATGCTTATAAGTTCCAAATTCAGAAGGCGAAATTGCCATTGAAACCATATCGTCCTGATTATATCCTCCATAGTTTTTAGAATATAATTCAACATTATCCGAATCTTGTTTAGTTAAAATTCCATGTTGCAGAATACTTATATACTTAAAAACATTATGTCCAACTCCGTGAAACCTCAGTGATTTATCTTCTAAAATATTCATTGATATCTCCAAGTTTAATTATAATTCTTTAGCAGCAAAAGTTTGAACCATTGCATCCATTATATGTCCTATACCTTCAAGATATTCTGTAGTTCCTTGGCATGATGTTGTGATTTCAAATACAAAATCTTTTCCAGTGTTGATATAATATGTATTTTCAATTTGTCCTTCTGCATGTCTTTCTACATATACAGCTTCATAACCATTAACTGTTGTTTTTTTGTAGTTTGATAAAGTTTCTAATTTCTTACTATATGAAACATTTTCTTTTTTTACTACAACACAGTTAATATCTTGAGTACGTTCAAACCAATCTTTATTATCATGATTTGATACTTTAAAACTATCTGTAGCATATCTTATAGTATATCCATATGAACTAGAATATTCTTGAGATGGTACTTCTTCTTGCATTCCTTCTCTGCTTACTACTAGTTTGCTTGGAGTAGTAGCATTAGTTGTAGAAGTATTTGCAAGTTTATTTGCTACTGTATTTGCTGTATTAGCTACATTTGTATTTTCAGTAGAATTTGTTACAACATTAGTTTGTGTAACATTTGTAGTATTAACTATCTCATTAGTTTTTGGCTTATTTATAACTTTATCCCAAATAATAAATCCTACCAATCCTATAATTACAATGCATAAAATAGCAATTAAAATCTTTACGCTTGTCTTCATTTAAAAACCTCCTAATTTAAAAAAAATTTTTAAATTAATATTAATTATTAATCGCATTTAATTTATTTCGTTTTTGAGCTAATTTCTTTATATCGATATAAGCTTGTTGTACTTCGGGATTATCTTTATTTTTTTCTAATATATCATATACTATTTTAATAGTATTATCTAGTTTTTGATTAGTTTTATTATCCATATCATCACTCCTTATAATATATTATCTTTCATTTGCATCATCTTTGTCGGTAGTTTTCTTGATTGAAGCAATAAATTCCGAATCTGGTTTTTCTTCTATCATATGAGCTTCATCTTTTTGAGTAGCTCTCATATACATACTATCTCTATAGCTTTCTTGATCAATTTCAATAATTGGAATTGGTTTACCGTCTTTAGCAAATGCTATTGCCAATTCTCTATCCGCTTTAGTGGCTTCACCGTATACAACAATGTAGTCTGGTAAAACTCTTCCGGCATAATTTTCAGAAGAAATTTTTTCTGGATCTTGTTCTCTTCTCATGGCTGTTATTTCGTTATATTCATGAGTAGGATCTTTTGCTTCTTGACCAGTAATTTGCGCAGCGGTTCTTCTTAATAGTTCTTCTGGATAATTCATTTTTACAGATTTATACTCAAAATAGGGATTAGGATCTCCTACCCTATGGCTTACATGAGCATCATGATGACTCATGCCAATAATAAGTCGTGGATCTATAGAACAAAAACCGAGATTGGGTACTATAGATAAATCAGAGCCGCAGCTTTTTAGCATGCCAGGTTCTATTAAACAAGTCGAAATTGTTGAGCAACCTTGTTCAAAGTATTTCCATAGTTCGTCAGGACTCATTCCTTTTGGAATATCAAGGTTTGAATTTGTACCAACGCTATCTTTAACTCCCAACATGGAATGCATCATAATTTTAAAATCTGCTCCTTGCAGTTTAATGATTTCAATTCCATCTTCTTCTTTTTCAATAGAAATTCCAGTTTCACCATTTTCAATCATTTCGTGAGCCTTTTCAGGAGTTAATAATTGAGAAACTAATTCTATTGAATATTGTTCTGGAATCTTCTGTTTAATGTTTTGGAATTCTACTGGACCGATTACATTTTCATGTTCATTTAACGCTTGATATATTTGAACTAATACATTTGGATCATTAATTTCATCTATTATTTTTGCTAGTTCCATCATATCTAATTCATCTTTGTCAAACAATTCACTTTCATAGGTACGCTTATCCTTTAAGAAATTGTCTACACTATAATAATGTATCATACCATTTAAACTAAGTGTTGAGGCTCTATAATTGCTGTTTATCTCAGCTTCATATTGCATTCCAAAGAATCGTCTAGAAATTATATCTTTAATTTTAGTAGGATCAGTTGTTTTACTGATTGCTTCATTATACATTTTATTTCTATTCTCAATGTAAGAATCAAAATCTTCTAATCTCTCTGGTCTAATCATATAGGTTTCTAAAAATTCTAAGTCTGATGCAACCAATTTAAGTGTGTCAATTCTTTCTTCTGTCATTTGGCTTTCATCTAATTTAGAAATTAAATCTGAAAGCTCAACATAGGCCTTAAATTTTTGTTCGGTGCCTGCAGTATTATTTTGAAATAAGCCTTCAGTTAATCTTTCGAATTTTTTATATTCTTGAATTTTTTCTGGATGATTTGCTAAATCAGCTAAAAAGATTGAAAACTTAGTATCATATGATAATTGATTATGGATTACTCCTTCACCAAAGTTTTTAAATATTTCTTCATCAAATATTCGAAGATTGGGTATATTCTCCACTTTCAAACCTGGTCGAGAATCTAAAATTTTTCTTGCAGCATCACCATAGGTTTCACCAACTATATCTTTTAATACATTCATATCATTAGGATTTTTCATAAATTCAACAATTAGATCCGGATTACATTTTTCAATCACCTTTTTATCTGTAAGAACTTTTAAAATTCCGATTTGTCCAAATGCAATATCTCCATATGAAAAATTATTAAAGAATTTTGTTGTGTTAATTGCTTGTGCAATTTTAGGGTCAGTAATATTTTGTAAAAGTAAACTTTTTACATGATTAGTTTTTAGAGCAGCGGTATAACTACTAGGTATACCTAGTATTCCCAAGGCTTGTGGAATTGCACCTGCTACTTCCCATAAAGTGTTTGGATCTCGTACAGAATCAGTAATTCCGCTCAAAGAATAATTGTCATCAAGTCCCAAAGTTGCTAATTTGATAGTTTCGTCATAATTAATGCCTGGATGCTTTTCCCAACCAAAGGTAGTAAATCTAATAGGAAAATGTTTTGAAAATTCTGAATTAGTAGAAAATTCTTTTCGTTCATCTAGTGACAACATTCTGACTAATTTAGGATTATTTTGGACAATTTCTTTCTTTTGCTCTTTAGAAAGTAAGTTGAATATCATAGGATTGTTGTTAACAAGTTGAACTGTTGCTGTTTTATCTAATTCACTAATAAATCTATTATCGATTAGAGCTATTTCAATTTGGGTTTCTACTGGTAAATTACTAATTTTTACATTCCTAAAGAACTCTCTTGCATTATAATATTTTTCTCTCAACTCATTATCGTTTGAGTGTTTATATCTTTCATCATAATCTTTAGAATACTTTCTAACTGCTTCTAATACAATATCTTCTGAAAAAAGATTTAGCTTATCTAGAAAAAACTTTGGTTGTGTTTCAAATTTTCCTTCAGAAAATGTATAATTTAAGCCATCTTGAAATAATGTTTTGACATCCCCATCTGTAGGTAAAAACATTTTTGTGTTTCCAACTAAATAAGAAAGCTGTCTTTCTTTTGGTAATTCTTTTATAAATTCATATTTTTTATCAAAAAACACTCTAACTAATTGTTGGTTTTCATCTAAGTTTTTGAATAGTTCCGGCATCTTGTCCAAAAAACCATTTCTTAAGTTTTTAGGTACCTTAGATATTATCTCTGGATGTACTTTTAAGTATTCTAAAGCATTTCCTTCTGATAAATGTCTAATAAGAGCAGGAGATATTATCATTAAAGCTTCTATTACTTCTGGGTCATTTTTTAGTATTTCAGGAGCTTTTTTATATTTTTCTCCATTTATTCCTCTAATTAAAAAGAATTTTCTTATTCTTTGAAAAAAATTAAGTTCTGGTACATTTGCTATTTCGTTATCTGCCATACCTCTCCCCTTTTATATTTTCATAAATTATTATAGTTACACATGTATAATTTTTAATTATTCTTTCTTAAATATCTCACCTAAGTTATGTCTAGTTGAATCTTGGTTTATTATAAAGTTTTCTTCTGCATTAATAGCTTCTAATTGTTTTTCATGATCTCGATCAGTTAATTCTTGTACTGCGGTAGTAAAACATTTAGCTATATCAAATTCTTTTTCTTGTCTAAGCATATCAGCTATTTGTAAATAATCATCATTGCGTCCTGGTAATACTTTATTAATAAATATTGACAAAGCTTTGCGTCTAAATTCTGAAGCCTCTTTTTCATCAGCAACCCAAGATGCTAATATATAAGTTTTATATGCACGTATATGATCTAAATTATGTTCATATTGTAGTGCTACAAGTAATATCTTTCTTAATGGATCTGGGTAGTTTTTAATAATATTTTGAAAATCACTTAGATTCCATAAATCAGGATTCTTATAAAATCTGTTTTCAATAGCTTCATCTATTTTATAATTAGCATAATGGCAATTAGGGCATTCCATAATAGCTGCTCCAATTCCTGCCATGCTATTTACAGGCTTTCCGTCAAAATCAGCATGGCCTCTCGAATAAAAAGACATGTAATCTAAATATTCATTTTCTTGTTTGCATATAACACATTTATATTTATTTTTAACAACTTTCATATTTTCCCCTTAATGGATTTTCTATTTTAAAAATATCTATGAATCAATTCATTTATAAAGTTTTTAAACTTTGCAAAGAATCCTTCCTTTTGTTCAACTAAAGCTGTTTCTGTAGTTTCACTTTGTTGATATGCACTCTCTGGAATCTTATACTCTGCAGGAGTAGTCATTACATCCGCTTTCTTAAATACAGCTTCATAATCAAATTCTTGGCATTTTTCTTGTTCTAACTTTTTATTATTTTGTTCCAGTACTTTGTTTATTTTTTCTCGTTGCATATCAGAAGCAAAATAATCAAAATATAGATTTACAATTATAGCATTTGCTTCTTTTGAAATCTTCTGTTCAGACAAATCAATATTAGGATTGATTTGAAAATAATAATGTTTATCCATATTTTGTTTGAAGAATTCAATTTTCTCCTGTGGTATTTTATTGTATTCTTCTTCAGGAAAATATTTAATTATTTCTAATACTTCTTTGTATGCTTTTGCATACGCTTTATTATCTATTTTCAAATGAATCATCTCCATTTTTTTCATTAGTATCTTTTGAAACTTCATTTTGTTCCATTGCAGCAGCTTCTTGCAGAGCATCCTTTGTTATTGAAATATTACTTAGTGCCGCTTTAACTGCTGATTGTATATTAATATTATTACTTGGCTGCGCACTCCCATAAGTATTCTCATTAACCGTATTAGAAGTACTTACTGTTTGTATATCATCGTAATTTTCCATATAATATCCTCTCCAAAGAATTTATTATATAATTTTATAATTCATCTTTTAGTAATTATAATATATTGGAGTTCACTTAATCTTCAATTTTTCTAACAATAATCAATACTATGAAAGAGATTCCAAATATTGAAACCCATATAAGAATATTATCACCTGTTATTGGTCCTGTGATTGGTAGACTAAATTCACCTTCTTCAGTTTTATCTAGTTCATCTATTGAATTTGTCTCTTCTGTCTTTTCTTCTGTCTTTTCTTCTGTATTACCACCAGGTGCTGGTTGTACTTCTTCAACTTCATCGTATACTAATGCAAAAGTAGAAAACTTGTTAGATTTGAATGAAATAGTTTTTCCATCATTAGATAATTCATTATCTATAACTTCAAATTCTGGGTGTTCACGTAAAACACTATATGTTCTTGTTGTTCCATTTTCAACTTTAGCTAATTCTTCTGGGATATTAACCTCAAATGAAATCTCATCAGGAATTTCATGAATTCTACTAATTTCATTTCCATCTGTATCTTCAACAACAATATATATGTCATATAATTGGACAATTGTTGTATCTTCACTCATCTTAGATAATATCTTTGCTTTGTCTTCATTATTTATTTCTTTTTCTTTAATAACAAGTTTAACAACTAAATCATCATTTGAATTAATATTTTGAGAAGTAATTTCATCATTTTTTAATTGGTTGAAGATTGTTGCCTTAGTTTGATCTTCGTCTGTAGTTCTCTTTATTACAGGTTTATCTTGGCTAGCATTTTCAGCTACTTCATCAACAATTGCTTTTGCATATTTTGCATCGATCTCAATATTTAATTCTCCACAAGAAACGCTATCTGTTAGAACCACTACTGCAGATTGTCCGTCTTCAGTTTCTTTAATTAGTAGAAGGCTATAATCATCCTGTGGATTTGAAACAATTTCGATTTTATTTCCTTTAAGAGCTTGGATTGTATCATTAGAAGTTTCTTCTGGAGATATAATAGTTCCATCATCTAATGCGGTTTCTATCTTTTTAATTGTTAATGTACCATTAGTACTTTGGTTAGCTTTTACTGTTACATATTTATAAACTGCAACTTTATTATCTTCAGCAATTTCTCCATATCCATCTTTTATATAGTCAGTTACACGATGTGTATATTTTCCACCAGTTATAAAATCTTCACCATAATCTTCAACATGTATAGTTTCAGAACCTGTTGCTGTAAAATCGCCACCAGAGATTGAGTAAGTAATTTTTTCTAAGTCTTCTTGGTTGTTATCCATTGTATTCTTTTCATAAACTCCAGCTACTCCTTTGAATGTTCCACCTGTAATTTGTAAATCAATTGGAAGTTTTGTTGTATGTTGAACAACAGAAACTGCAGTGCCGAAGATGTTACTACCAGAAGTATTTGGTTTAATCTCTAATTCATTTGTATTTGAATTAAGTGTTCCACCAGAAATTATTAAAGTTCCAGCTCTAACTTCAATACCTGTTCTACCAGTTATAGTTCCACCAGTAATTGTTGTAACACCATTTGGTTGTGGTGCATAAATTCCCATACCAATTTCAGAAATAATAGTTCCACCATTAATATTAAACTTAGCATTGGTTCCTTCACTATTTCCTGAAATAGAACCATTTCCTAAGATTGCATTTCCATATGATGATATTAAACCACCATTAATTGTAAGTTCAGTATTCTTAAAAGCAGAAATACCATTTCCGTTATATCTATCTCCATGTTTAGGAGCTAATACCTCTCCTCCATTAATTGTTGCTTTACAATTTCCATATAAATTTATAGCTTGATAATCAGCTTCTGTTTTTATTGTTCCATTATTCATTGTAAGTGTAGCATTTGTATGATTCTGCACAGCTAATCCTGTTGTAGTTAAAACGCTACCACCATTCATTTCAAACTCGCCTTGATTATAAACGGCATAGCTTTTACTTTGTATCTCACCACCATTAATAATTAGTTTAGAGTTTGCAATAACTCTAACACCATAATTTCCTGTGCCAACTATGTTTCCAGAATCTAATACCAATTTTCCAGTTGCAGTAGATGATCCAACTTGTATAACGAAAGATCCTGTTCCGGTGATTTTACCAGCACTAGTATCTGTAGTATCTTTTATATTTAAATCTGTGTATAATACAAGAGTATTGCCTCCCATATCAATCGTATGACCATTTAAATCAACGATAAGTGGTTCTCTTGCTGCAACATTTGCAGTAATAGTAATATCCGCTTGTAGTTTTATATTACCACCATTTTGTAAACAGTTTTTAAATTCAAGATCTGTAGTAATATCAACTACTTCAGTTTCTGCTTTTGAAACATTTGCAAAAACACTAATTGTCATTACTAATAAAATAATAACAATTAAAATTTTTCTAATTCTTTTAATGTTTTTCGTACTTTTCATATTTTTTAACCTTTATCTTTAGTAATCAAATGTGTAGAATTATCCACAATTAAATTATAAAAAAATAGCGTGATTAATACCATTTCAATACCTTTAAGAATTAGAAAAAGGAACGTAACATAACTAACGTATACGTTCCTTTTTGTAATATTTTTGTTATCTTATTACAACCTTTAAATTTACTCTCCCACATATTTAACTTTTGCTAAAACCCAAACGCTGTCTGCATCTATATATGAAATATCATCTATGGTATAAATCTTTTCGATACTAACAATCTCATAATTTATATTCTTTAAAGTAATAACTTGTTCATTTTCTTCTATTTCTTCATTGCGTTTATCAAATAATACAAAGATATCATTGTTCTTAATTCTATCATAGAACATCTCTAGTGTTTTTTCGCTAGAAGCAAAAGAATTTCTATCTAAGTTATATATTGGGGTACCCTCTTCTCTAACAAGTGCTGGAAATGCTGAATTTTCAAGTATTCCATCATTAGAAATCGTTCCCCATACACCATCAATTTTAATTATATTGTTTTCGTTACGTCTATCACTTAGTATGTGTTTAACATTTTCAAAATTTAAATCTTTGATTAATAAAACACAACTTAAAATAAGTGAAACTATCATTACATAGTATATATATTTGCAAATTCTTTTATAGTTTATTTTGCGTTCTATGAAGATAGTTCTAAGCTTATCTTTAATTGTTTCAGAAACATTTGTTAGATTTCCAAAAAATATAAAGAAAAACATGTACCAAATTATTAATCCATATCTTACATAGCCTTCTAGACAATATATCCATACAAAGGTGCAAATTATTGATAGTATCGCTAGTTTAAATAATTTTGTTTTAAATCTTTTTCGTATAACGCTATAAATTATAAAGATATATGTAAATACATAATAACAAGCAGTAAAAATCTCTCTGATTATATTTCCATCCTCAATATGTCCATAGTTTAGTTTAATTAAAAGAGCATTTATAGGCCATAAAATCGAATCAAAGAATATATTTTTATCCGTAAATCTCGAATCTGTCCAATTATATAATCCAAAATACTCTGATTTAAAAATTGAATTATAATATGGAAATAAGATGCTTCCGGTTTGCTTATAATTATCATATAAATACAAAGCAAATGGAATCAGTATAAGAAATATACCAATAAAAAAGTCTCTTATTCTTAAAGATTTCAAATCTTTTCTATTTTTAATAATTCCATATAGTCCTAATATTGCAACAAAGAAGACGTTGCTTACTTTTATTCCTATGGAGATTCCGGCTAAAAATATAGTAAAATACAGTAATTTCTTATTTTTAAGCAATTCGTCTTTACAGAATATAATATAAAACAATTCCAATAAGAAGATTAAACCTATGTTATCAATTTGATATGATCCTACAAACCAAGTTACAATAAAAATCGTGAGTATTCCATATGCATATAATGATTTGCTTTTTTTATTATTAGAAAGATATTGCAATATCTTTTTAGCTTGATAAAATAGCACTACAATTAAATAACAAGAAAAAATAGTACCTAATCTATATCCTAGCAAATAACGGAATATATAGTGCATTCTGTCCCCTAAAGGGAATAAGAAATCACAATAAATTCTACCTGGAAAGAAATCAAAATTTACTTTATCAGCAAAAGGATTTTCTTGCAAATACACATGATATGATCTTACATCATATACGAATTCTGGATGTGCACAACATTGTATAATAAGTACTATTAGAAAAATAATAAATATAAAAATATCATTTTTTTCATAATCAAATGTGATTTTTATAGACTTCTTCTTAAAAAATAAAGTGGTTATTATTGTGCAAATACAAGCAGAAAGGCATAAAGCAATTCCATAATCTAATTTAGTTATATATATTAATAAATCGCAAAACATAGCAACGATTGCTATAAAAAGTACTACAAAAAAATGAAAATTCAGTTTCATGTCTAAATTCCTATAAAACGCTTTTGTTTTATTCTCCTATTCATATTAAGTCTGTTATTTATATATTTTCAATTTGCCAATCTATTGGCTTAACTCCATTTTGGGCTAAGTATTCATTAGCTAATTTAAAGTGATTATTTCCAAAGAATCCGTGTCTCGCAGAAAATGGACTTGGGTGTGGTGATTCTAATACTAAGTGATTACTATTCTTTAATAGTGATTTCTTAGACTTAGCAAAGTTTCCCCAAAGTAAAAACACTACTGGTTCATCTTTCTTATCTATTTCTCTAATAATTCGATCAGTAAATATCTCCCAGCCTTTTCCTTGGTGTGATGCAGGTTTATCTTTTTCAACAGTAAGAACTGCATTTAAAAGTAATACCCCTTGCTCTGCCCACTTTTTTAAATATCCGTTATTTGGAATATAACATCCATATTCAGCATTTAATTCTTTATAAATGTTCTTTAATGAAGGTGGAATCTTTATTCCTGGATTAACCGAAAATGATAATCCATGAGCCTCTCCTTCACCGTGATATGGATCTTGTCCGATAATTACAACTTTTACTTTATCATATGGAGTTGTTTCTAATGAAGCAAATATATTTTTACGTTCAGGAAATACAGTTTTGTTTTTGTATTCTTTATCAACAAAACTTTGAAGTTCTTTAAAATATTCTTTTTTAGATTCCTCTTCGATTATTTCCTTAAAATTCATTTTATATCCTATTTAAATATTTATTATAATAATTTTGCTCTCATTTCTTCATCAGATAATGAAGATAAATATTTTGGTGCAATGTCAAACACTGTTTGAGCACCATAATTTCCTTCTTGATTCATTCTATAGCATGCTCTTGCATATGCAATGAGTGCTGAACTTGAGAATTCTGGATTGCTATCAAGTTTTAAAGAATACTCAATAATTTCTTTGTTTCCATTTCCAGTAACACCACTTCTAATTACAAATCCACCATGAGGTAATTTGCTATGGTTTGCTTTTAATTCATCTTCAGAAATGAAATGTACTGTTGTATCATATTCATCAAAATAATTTGGCATTTCTTTGATTTCTTTTTCAATAGCTGCTAGATCAGCGCCTTCTTCTGCTACAACAAAACATTCTCTTGTATGTTTTTGCCTTGTTGTTAATTCTGGATTCTCACCATTTCTAACTCTTTCGATTGATTCTTCAACCGGAATAGTGTATTGTCTAGCATCTTTAACACCAGCAATTCTTCTTATAGCATCTGAGTGTCCTTGGCTAACGCCTTTACCCCAGAATGTATATGTATTTCCTTCACGTAGAACACATTCAGCATAAAGTCTATTTAGTGAAAATAAACCTGGATCCCATCCAACTGAAATAATTGAAGTATGAGAACTTGCATTTGCTGATGCATCAACATTTACAAATTGTTCTGGGACTTTAGCATGAGTATCAAAGCTATCAACTGTATTGAAACTCTTTGCAAGTTCTGGTGCTTGTATTGGTAAATCAGTAGCTGACCCACCGCACAAAATCATTACATCAATTTTGTCTTCCCATTCATTAACTTCACTTGCGCTAATAACTGCCGCATCACTGTTTGTTTTCAAAGTACTTGGATTTCTTCTTGTAAAGATTGCTACTAATTCCATGTCGTCATTTTTTTGAATTTCGCTTTCAACTCCACGTCCAAGATTTCCATATCCATATATTCCTATTTTTATCATTATAAGCTCCTAAATAAGTCTAATAATAATTACATTGATAGTCATCAATCGTAATTAGTAATATTTAATTTTAAACTTTATAAACTAGTTTATTAGTAATTCTCTGCCTTTAATTCAAAGAAACTCTTTGGATGCATGCAAACTGGGCATACTTCTGGAGCGAATTTTCCAATAACAACATGTCCGCAGTTTCTGCAGATCCAAATGCATTCATCATCTTTAGAGAATACAACTTTATCTTCAATATTCTTTAATAATTTTCTATATCTTTCTTCATGGTGTTTTTCAATAGCAGCAACTGCTCTGAATTTGAATGCTAATTGAGTAAATCCTTCTTCTTCAGCTGTTTTAGCAAATTCTTCATACATATCTGTCCATTCATAGTTTTCGCCATCAGCTGCAGCTTTTAAATTCTCTTCTGTTGAAGGAACTTCTCCACCATTTAATTCTTTAAACCACATTTTAGCGTGTTCTTTTTCATTGTTAGCTGTTTCTTCGAATATAGCAGCAATTTGCTCATATCCATCTTTCTTTGCTTTTGATGCGAAATAAGTATATTTATTTCTTGCTTGAGATTCTCCGGCAAAAGCTTTCATTAAATTTTGTTCAGTTTTACTTCCTTTTAATTCCATAAAGGTACCTCCTTTTTTTACATACCCGTATTCTACCATATATGCAAAAAATAAGCGATAGAATTGGTTAAATTCTTCGCTTATTTTATTACTTTTATAGCCATTAACTTGGCATATTTTTAACACTACTTGTAGTTTTTTGAGGCATAGAATTTCAATTGTTCTATAGTCTCTTTGTCAATTGCATTTTCATACAATTCATCATTAATATACATTTGAATAAAATATTCTGCTAGTGTTTCAAATCCATCCATTTGGTTATTAACTTCATAGAAATGATCTTTTGCATATATTTTAATATAGAACTTTGTGTTTAATTTAATCCCAGATCTTTTTATACAAAAGACTCTTTCAATTTCAGATAGATTAAACTCATGCTTTTTTCCAAACTTTGTGCGTATCTTGAAATTATTATTTTCCACTTCCAATTTAAATACTATAGTAGAAATAAAAACTAACATTGCACAAATAGTAAAAACAATTCCAAAAATTCCTATCCCTCTGTAATTTTCATTAAACAATATGAAGATGCATGCAACTAAAGTCATTATGAAGAAAGTTATGAAATATGCTACATCTTTTTTATCAAAACTAACTTTAAGCTTTTCTAATTTCATCGGATCCTCAAAAGTTTTATGTTAACTAATTGTCTGTACTTCTCAAATTTTTTTGCATTATAGCATAGATAATATTTAAAAATAAACAATATATGTTAAAATAATTTTTGAAAGGATTTATTTATGAAAATAATTGAAACTTGTTTTAATGAAAATATCTTTCTAAAAGAACAAACTCCTAGTGATTTAGGCATTACCAAGACTTTTAGTTCTATTACTATTGGTGATGTTGCAAGTGATGATCCATTTGTTGGCTTTGGTGGAGCTATTACCGAAGCTGCTGGATATGCTTATGCAAAACTAAATAAAGAAGATCAAGAGAAATTTATTAAAGACTACCTAAGCTATAATATAATGAGAATTTCAATTGGTAGTTGTGACTTTTCATTAAATAGTTACGCTTATGCTAAAAAGAAAGATTTAAGCGACTTTTCTATTGACCGAGATAAACAATATATAATTCCATTAATTAAGGATATACAGAAAGCTAATCCTAATGTTCAGTTTTTAGCTACCCCCTGGTCTCCTCCATCATTTATGAAAAACTTTCATCAATTATATTGGGGTGCTAAATTAAAAGCTAAATATTATAAATTATATGCAGAATA
>OCTX012086121.1_pt1 | contig 15586 bp, 15 predicted proteins | sample 1539691 | NCBI WGS metagenome assembly OCTX01 (sample SAMN02144231, study PRJEB22623) | gut metagenome | biome: sheep rumen | host: Ovis aries | place: New Zealand | reverse complement strand
CAGTCTCAGTTTGGGGTATGGTGTAATGGTAACACTGCAGATTCTGGTCCTGCCTTTCCTGGTTCGAGTCCGGGTACCCCAACAAGAAAACGCTAAGAAACCAATGGTTCTTAGCGCTTTTTTGTTGATGTACTATTGGTTCACTACAATTCTTTTTGTGACACCGAGGGATTTTCCTCAGTGTCACAAAATAGTTACTCACTCGTATCCTCAATGTCATCCCACTTGTCAATGACACTCAGCACTTGCCCGTAGGTTAATGAGCCCTTCCCCTTTGGCAAGTCGCCATAAGCCGATGGTTTATAACCACCCTCCGCATCGAAGTTGCGAGAGTCCCACATCAGCAACAATCGCTTCCAGACACTCAAGCCCATTCTCACATCATAGTGAATACGAGCCTCCTCCGAGAAGGGTCTAATCAGCAAGGCGCAGATGTAAATATCCACCGTCATATGTTGATGATCTGCACAAAACACAATCTGCGCATCCCAAAATCCATAGTCAGGATTACCGGTACCCCAATAGATGCCTCTTGCAGAATAAGCACATTGACGATGAGACTCCATTAACGCGCGCATATAGGCAGCGGGCAATTTCTGCATTGTCTTGGGTTTCCACACTCGGACGGTCACATCGTCCATTACTTCTTCTGCTGTCTTCACATAATGCTCCAGGAGCAGATTCTCTTTACTAAATGTATTCATACTTCTATTAATTTTTAATTAACGTTTATAATTTGTGCGCTTGCGGTTCCCAAACGGACGGACTGCGAAATGAATCCAGCAGGAGTAACCCTTCCGTTCTATTATCAGCTCATCGAAATCCTCGTGGTTCAGGTCACTGATGTCCAGCAATAGGGTTGCATAGCGAATAGCTTGTTCAATACCGACACATCGAATATCTACGGCACAACCTGTCAAGTGGTTGCTCTGTGCCCATCCCCCTACCGCCTTGTTCACCTCTGGACTACGGAACCCTGAGTTAATAATGATGGGGTCATCCCCTTCGCCATAGAGGTTGTTCCAGCGTCTTCTCAGTTGTTCCAGCCAACCGCACACTCGCTTCAGATTATTCACTTGTTCCTCATTCGGAACGTTCTCAATTCCCGTCTTTGTTTGGGTTAACTCAGCGAGCGTAAAGTGCTCGCTGAGATTGATGTTTTCTTTCTTCATAATTGATTTTGACATAATGACAAAATAACAAAATGACCAAACTATGCTGCTACCACAAAGGTCAATTTTTTATACTTCCCACCAGGAATCTGCTCTATCAGTTTCTGTTTTTTCCAGTTCTTCAGCATTTGAGTCACACTGTTGGAAGTCACCTCAGAACCTTTCTTCTCAATGCTTTGTTTTAAAGCCTGCTCGAAGGTAAACTGCATATCCAGATTGGCATAGATGGTGTCGTTCTTACCGCGCTTCATGCGAGCATTTACTCCCGAATCACCATAGTTACGACTTGCGAAAGCTTTCTCAATGCGACCACGGAAGAAGTACAGGGCGTTGGCCATCAATGCGTCGGCTATCACGTCGTACAGCTCCAGCATCAGGGGTGTCTGTGTCTTCAACAGCATTTCTTTCCACAAGTTGGGATGTGTCTGCAACTGCTTCTCCGCACCACTCATACCGTGTTTCTGAATCAGCTGTTCGCACACCTTACAGAGCATCAGACAGCACACCATTCTTTGGGTCGTTACACAGATGCGAATTCTCTGGCGGGCTTTAATACGGTCGTCGTTCAGCATAGCCTCCAGACGAATCTTCTCCAGCCAATTACGACCTGTTTCTTCCAACTTCGTCAGCACCACTTCACCCTGCATCAGTGGCAACAGATGGGCCACCTGTCTAATGCGCTCCGCTTGCCTGTCGGTCAACACGCGTGGGTCGTCGGCCAACTGTGCAAAGGTGTTGTCGGGAGTCTGTGCAAAGGCGATACGGCTCTGCAGACCATCCGTATAATTGGAAACTACACGATAGAGAGCATCAGGGGTTCCGCACATCACTACGTTCCACAATAAGTGGTCTATATGTACGTTCACCGCCTCCACTGAGCGCGCCTCGCGGTCATACCTTGAACCATCATACGCCTGACGAATCATTACTGAGAAGTCGCTGACCGACGATTTCCATTTCTGTGCCACCACGTCAGCCTCCGGAGTAAACGAGAAGGCGTGCTTGCCAACCACATTTGCAAGTCGTTCCGCAATATTAGCCACCGTATTGTTCAACGGCACACATCTTACAGGTAACTTAGGTTCCTCGGGCTGCTCCTTCTTGTTTTTGGCAGCCAGCTTCTTTGCACGCCATTCCTCCTCTTGTTGCTGGTACAACTTGTCCATAGCTATTATTTCAGCCATCCACGCACTCTGAATGGGGTCTATTAGGCCCTTGCCGCTGGCAAAATCGCCTACAATATAGCTGATCAGGTTCAGTCCAGCCTTCTTTTTGTGAACATCCAACTGCACTCCCGAAGCCAGCGCACCGATACACGGACAGATAGCCGTTATGATCATCATTTCCATACCAGGGTCGACAGCTTCTATGGAGTCTCTGACACCCTGCGGCAGCTTGTTTACGGGCAGTTGAGGATTAAACACAAAAACTTCGCCGCCATCTTCCCCAATCTCGAAATTCTCCGAGGGGCTCAGCGCAGCCAGCGTGTTGCGCAGTCTGGTGGGAAAAGCCTCATATTCCGAGCTGAGCGCACTCTCTATCTTTTTGCGCTTCTCCTCAGGCGCAAATCCGTCGTAGCAGGGAATCACCTGGTCCAGCCAGTCCGCATTCTTACCGCAGATGTGGCGCAGGTCGCAAGCCAATTGGTAGGTCAGCGTGTCCCTGTCGCCCTGCGTAGGCTCAAAGCCACGGTTGTTCACCTCCCAATACTTCTTGATGATGTCGGTGAAGGGAATACCGTGGTAGTCTGTCGGGAAAGAACGCGAAGGCTCTTTTTTATTCGAACACGAATTGCACGCGCTCGAGCTCTGCTCGCTTGCTACCGCAGGGACGCAAGAATCTGACGAATTATTCAGCGCTTCATTATTCGTGTGATTAGTGAGATTCGTGTTCGTCTCCTCCCACGGACGATAATGCTTATCCGACTTTTTAGCTCCTGCAGGCAACTTATCTTCCTTGTGCAACACGCGCACCTTCAATCGGTTATACTCCTTGATACACTCCTCTGCCGACATAGGCTCGTCAAACAAGCAGTCGTCCAGATATGGCAGATCTTCCTCAGAGCCACTGGTCGAGAACACTACGCGCTGCAGGTCTTTCGCATTGGTGTCCATTTCCAATTGCAAGGCTGTAGCCACGCGCACCTGATTCTCCAGAATCGTTGTTCCGGGAATTCGCTGACACACCAGGTGCCACCCGCCACTGGCACTACGCTCCAGCATCTTCAAACCTATCTCGTCCTTCTTCTCCAGAATCAGCTCCTTGGTCTGCTTCGAGTGCTCCTCGTCGTAGCAATCAACGTCGTGGAAAAAGTAGCTGCCAATGCTCTTGCAACCCGCCAGAGCACCCTCAACGTGCCCTATGTTATACGCCAGCTGTAGCAGGTTGGGCTTGGCGGTCTGGTCGCCTTTGCGCACCCTGTCGAGGTTGTCCAGATTCTGCGGTGCGTTGCGCAGAGCCATCAGCTCCTCGCGGTTCTTCACTCGGGCGGCAAACTTGCGTTTCTTGTTGTCGTAATAGATTCGGTAAATCATCAGGCAGCCTCCTTCTTCACGTGATTCTTCGCCATATACTCTCTCATAAAGGTAGTTGCCCGTAGCGACTCCACTGCCAGCCAATGGTTGAACTCCTTCAACTCTTCATCCTTCACAATAAAGGTAAAGCGGTGAGTACCATCCTTACATTGCGACACCTTGCTATGGGGCAGTTTAAGCAGTGTCACAGCCTGCGAACGTGCTACCTTGTGGCGCGTAAACTCAAACATGCCTGTCGAGAGCATTTGTCCGTAGCCCAATCCACGGAAAGCTTCCACCTGCCCTACTATCGGATTGTCGGGCAACACCTGCACATAGTTCATACCTGTCTCAGTCTTGCTGACGGCCACTTGGGCATTCAGCGTTACGGTCTTAACCGCTTCCTGTTTCTTCAAACTTTTCTTCATAATGATTTTAATTTTTTTAGTTAGTATATTATGCTACTCTTTCTAGGAGTCCTATCTTTTCCCAAAGCATCTTCAGGTGCAGGTGGGCTTTGTTCGAATAACCTACTTCGTCTATCAGGTCACAGAACATTCCGAAGTGCCACTGGGCAGCGCCGTTCTCGAACTTTGATTTCTTGCCCGTCATCAAGTATAGCAACATGGCATAGTACATCTTGAGACGGTCTTCCGTGTGGTAGTACTTCACATAGAGTCTTACCTTCGACTTTTCCTCCTTCGTCAGCCATTCAAACAGCAATTGCTGCATCAACTTTTCACTTTGTTCCATCATCAAAGAGGTTGAATGTCAGTAATAAAGAACACGTTCTCATGGCGTATCTGCTCTTGTTGATCCTTCCAGGTGCGGTGCCTCCATGCGCCCTTTACCACATAGGGGTTGTTAGCCACATACTGGGTGTCTCGGTTCTTCGAGGCGTAATCACCCGTCATTTCACCATAGAAAATGTCGCCACCATGCTTCATTACTAACCCACGGCTACGGAAATACTCCTGTGAACCGTCTTGCTTGTTGTACTGGCGCTCAGAGTATGCGCCTACCTCTTGGATTAAAACTAAATACTCCATAATTGTTTGTTTTTAAATTAATAATGATCGTGCGAAACCAGCGTACTAAGGTGTTTATCGAGACCCGTTCCTGACTGATTTCGATGCAAAGGTAGGGACAAAAAAAACGCCCCAGATAGTCTGGAGCGATTTGGTATCGATTTGGTATCGATTTGGTATCTCTACTCTTTAGGAAGGTATGTTTTTCCTAGTTCTTCGGCTAATTTATTGGCAACTTCACGACACCATGAATAGACGTCTCTATCCATCGTGCTCACTTTAACTTCTGTTTTTCCAAAAGGATCATATTCCATAAACGAAAGCTTGCAGAATCGCCTTATGTTTTCATAGTCACAATCATAATCCTTCGCGACATCTAACTTCAGACCTTTTATCTTCGTACAGAACTCTTTGATATCAACAGGATAATTGCATTTCCATCTAAGGCACCAGTAGGCTCCAGCCCACCTCCGCATGTTATTTATTACCCGATCTTCCCCAATACAAGCCAACAAAGCCTTACTTATCTGCTCATCGGTGAAACTATTGTTTGCTGTTTCACTCTTCCCTTGGTAAACAGGACCGTAATAATTGTTGTTCTGTGTCTGAATGATTTGGTTCCCTGGGCTATATACATGCACCACGAAACCTCCTGACTGCTGATTGTCTTTATCCATGCTTTACTTTCTTCTTGATAAAATCGTTCTTTTGCTGTTGTATAATCTGATTACCAGGGCTATTAACGTTAATATCAGCATTATTGACTTGAATGATGATAGTCTTATCAGTCATCTTTGCCAAATCTTGAAGATTAACAACCTTTACTTTTTCTGACTTTTTCCTTGCGCTACGATACTCCCGCTCGCAGAAAACACGCCAATAGTATATCTGCTGATACTGAAATTTGATGGCATTTCTTACTCGCTGAATTTTCTGAGAAATCCTGCTTCGATTCCCCAAAACAACGTATGCTATCACCATTACCAAATCGCTGGCGTAGTGCCATCCCAAATCTGATTCTATTTCTTGTGTGTATTTTCCAAGATGTTCTTCAGGGTTGTTATCTTGATAGAATTTCGAACAGATGTAAAACACTTCATTCAATAGGTTTTCAGCCGTTATGGCTATGTGTCTCGGGCTGTCTTTCACCTGCAAGAACAGCCCGTAGACTTCTTCTACGAGTGGATCGTCGAGGAGTTCTTCAATTTTCTTATGCTTTGTCCAGCGTATTCCGCCATTAGTTCTAGAAACCATATCTATAGTCTTTCTTTAAAATGTTAATAATTAGGTTAGGACTATTGGTATCATGATTTGTTTAAAAAAAAGAGAACGTGAGCACCTTATAGATACAGTACTGCCTCATTGAACCGCTAAGTACATACACGAATACTGCTTCTGCCAGTACTCACGCCTCCGTTTTGGAGGAATGAGCTGGTAGGCATTTCTACTCGTGATTGTACTCTTATGGATTTAGCGGTTCCTTGAGGCTTAACGAGAAAGCTTTCTAAGCTCTTTTTCCCACGATGTCTGTTTTATGGAATGCAAAGATACTTTATTTTCTTTGCATTACCAAATCTTTATCTATTAAATTTTAACTTTCCAAGTTGTTCCATGATATCTCTTTCCAAATCATGGCTTTCATCGAACATCTTTTGAAGGTTTTCCTGATGCTTTGCCATACGACTGTTAAACTCTTCTTCTGTGATGTCCACATACTCTATTTTGATGTCGAAATACTGTCCGGCACTGAATGAGTATTTCTTATTAGTGATGTCCTCAAAGCTAACGACTTTCGAGAAATCATCTACATCTTCCCGATTTTTAAAGGTGCTGATAATCTTCTCTATCTCAAAGTCACGGAGCACGGTCTTTTGGTTTTTGTCTATCTTGATTTTCTCTCCTAGCTTGGATGCGTCTATCAGAATGGCATCTTGACTAGCATTTCCTTTGTCAATGAAAATTACACTAACATTCGTACCCGTATTTGCAAAGATGTTTGATGGCATACTTACTACACCTCTCAGCCATCCCTTTTCAATAATGCGTTTCTTGATATTCTGTGCAATACCGGTACTGGCTGTTAAGAATCCAGTAGGCACCACAACAGCAGCCTTACCATTCTTCTTTAATATATATAATATGTGTTGCAGGAAGCAGAGATAAATGGCCATCGAATCCTTGCTTTTATTCGGTACATTAGGCACTCCAGCAAAGAAACGCTCCTTATTCAGGAAAGCATTATTCGTAACGGTCTCGCTGAAATCCACATTGAAGGGAGGATTGCTCACTACATAGTCGAACATCTCCTTCATCTCACCGTCTTTCAAGTGCCCCCAGCTTGTCAGCGAGTCACCTTGAATGACATTGGGCAAGGAGTGAACCAGATTATTCAGAATCAAGTTCAAGCGAAGCATGGTGGTACTCTTCTGACTTTGGTCTTGTGTATAGATGGTGCAGCGTTCCGTACCAATCTGATGTGCCAATGCTATCACCAAAGTACCAGTTCCTGCTGTCGGGTCACAACCAGTAACGCTCTTCAACTCCGCATCGTCATCTACTAACAGTCGGGCCATAATGGTTGCGACGGCATGAGGTGTATAGTATTCTGCATATTTACCGCCACCGTTCTTGTTATAATCTGAGATTAGATACTCGAAGATGGTAGAGAAGAAATCATAGCTCTGCCCGAACACCTCTTCAAAGTTAAATGTGATCAGGTTATTGACCAATGCTCTTGCAAAGTCATCGCGACGATCAATATCCGTCACGTGTACAGTGATTGCCTCGAATAGTGCCACATTGCTCTGTCCTGATGTCTTCACGCTATAGCGGTCTGCATTGTTCTGACCTAACTGCACCATCGTCGAATCGAACAGCGTAGCAAAGCTATCATCGTTCATGCGGTTATAGAGTGTCGCCAGTAGATGTTCAGGCTTCATTCTCGGGGCATTAGGCACAAAGTCTTGCAAGTCCTCGCGATCATCTTCGCTCATAGCACTGAAAGCATCTTCCCAGTGCTCAGCCTCGCAAAGCTGCTGTTTATAGTCCGTCTCAGCATTCTTGATTTCATACCCAAACTTATCGTTCAGGAACTTATACAAGAACACCTGCACGATGATTTTATATTCACTACTATCGCCCGACAATCCGTATGCCGAGCATGTAGCGCGAAGCGCATCTATCAGCGCCTCAGTCTTCTCTATGATTTGTTTCGTTTCCATTGTCTAATCCACGTCTTAACGATTTAACAGCTTCGCTACAAAATGATTTCCAGAAATCCGCTGATGTCTTACCGTTCTTTTTAAATAGCGCAATTCCCGCCACTAAATCACTCATATAATCATCCGTTTCACAATCATTATCATCAATTATTTCAACAAATGATTCTGCAGCAAAATATGGCATAAAATCCATATTTTCATACACTATTCCATCATCTTGTTTCTCTAACTCAACTCTAGACATGTAGCCTTTGGGATCATCCATGTTATATTTCTCAGAATGAACGATAGCATATTGGCCTAAAGATTTTTTTAATTCTTCTTCCTTGTAATTAAACACACCTGCCTTTAGAATAATGTCAATTAATTCATCGTCAACCAAATGAAATGCTTCGTCATGAAATTCTTCCGACAATTCTTCTGCCATTTTAACAAAATCTACAACAAACTTCTCATCTTCATTGTATGTAACTTGACATATGGCATCTTCTATATCCAAAGAACCTCCGCAATTAAGCAGTTCTTCGAGACTATTAGCCAATTCACTTCGGAATATCTTCCAGAAATCTCGCTTATCCATACCGTTTCTGAGAAACAGCATCATCGCAATTGCCCCAGCATCACTGATTTCGTCGATTTGAGCATTACCATTATAAAGATATTGGGCGTATTTCCTTGCAGCCATCCGCGTCAGTGAGTCTTTTTCTGCAAGTCTCAGGTCATTATCTTCCTTGTTACAATATGGGATTTCACTCAATCTCAAAGGAATAGTGAATTTTCTGTCACCTATCATGTTGTCGTAGAAAAAGACCTTTTCTCCAATTTTGTTCATCCATTTTGTTTTGAAAGAATCAGAATCAGTCTCAAGCTGACAATCTGAAATCATATCTAAAACCTCAGGTGTCAGGCGAATAAAGAAATCATCATCCAGCCAGATTGCATCTTTCTCTATCGTATCACAAAATTCATTGTAAGTTTCCGTATTCATAATTCAAATTGATTAGTCGATGCAAAGATAGCAATAAAGTTTTATAAGACCAAATCATAAACTATTATTCTACTGTTACCTGTCCGTTCATCAGCATTGGGAGAAGTGAATCGCGGAGGTGAGTGAGATCATTAATTATTTTATGAGATAAGCCGACTTTATTGTATATGCTTTCTGTGAGATTTTCGAATTCACTTAAAACAGCTGAATTAGGTACGGCAAAAAAAACATTATTGAAAGTGTCGATAGTCAAATTATTAATACCCGTTCCGTTACATGTTGTTTTTACAAAAGCTTTGAAGTAATCTGAAAGCATTGATAAATATACAAAATATCGACATCCTTCATGTGGAACAAATTTAGAAAGGAATGCTCCGAATGTGTGTTTAGAGTCGTACTGAAACATGAAACACTTACCAATATGTTCCTTGCTACCACTGGACATAGTAATGATTATATCCCCCTTATTTATTCTCTGCTCAACTGAAACCATTTCTCTTGGGATGTAGGCAACATTGCTGTCATATGCGAATTGGCCACTTCTAGGGATATTATTTCCTCGTAATACAAGAATAGAATTTTCCGATTCCGAGACCAAATCTTCCTTGTTGTATGTAACCCCACGAAAGCTTTCTGCCAATTGGTTCATATTCTTTACTTCCCAACCTTCTGGGATTTCTCTTTTGAGTTTCTCGTTATAAACCATTTTGCCGCCGGAGGATTTGTAGGGCTTGCCGTTTTCATCAGGGAAGTCGAACTGAACAAACCAATAGTCATAGAGCTGCTTTGCCATTGCCTCCAGCTCTGCATTCATACGAGTGTTTAGGGCAATCTTCTGGTCTATTTTTAATAGACATTTGGCGATTTTCTTTTGTTCTTCCAAAGAAGGGAAAGGTAGTTCTATGTTTTCCATCGTGGAGCCTGACACCTCCATAAATGTGGTACCACTACCTTTCTTTTCTATATATGACTTGTAAAATCCCAAAGTATAATATAGAAATTCCGAAGTTGCCTTTTCTAAGTTAGGTATTACACTTTTGAACCCCTGATTTGTACACAATTCGTTTTCTGCTATTGCAACATATCCAATAGGAGCTCGAGAAGAAAACAAAACTGTTCCTTGAGGGAGTAAACGACCTCCAATTCCTTTCAACCCCTTTTGAGATATATTTCTTTCTCCACGACTAATATATGGGTTATTGTAATTAGATAAATCATTGGGAGTAATCCATGCTATATCACCATCATAATTGTCAACGTCCTTTGTTAGTGGTGTGGCCCCACCAACAACTTCTCCTATATCTTTTATTTTATATTTCTTAAACTCCATCCTTATCTAATCACATTAAATTCCCGTAAATACTCTCCAGCCAACAATCCTGCAACATAGCGGCGGTCGTCTGGCTTGGCTTTTAAATCTATCTCGCGTAGGCAATTGGCTACGGCACCAATAACCTGAGCATTGAAGTCAGGCTCATTGAAGATAAGTTCGCGACGATTGCTAATTAAGAGGTCAATAGCATCCTTGATACGATTCAGAGCCTCACATTGCAGTACCTCTTTGTCGGTAAGCACCTTCTCACCAAATTTCTGCTCATGGCGGCGTATCTTCTTATGGGCTCTTACGAACTTGCTATCACCACGGTATTTCTTCTGAAGATTGGCATTCTCGCGGTTGATGCGGCGTATGCGCTCCATACATTGTTCCATAAAGCCTATCTCTTCTTTGGCTTCTGCCATACTGCCAACCTCGAACTTCTTTTTCGCAAAATGTTCCTGAATGAGTTTTGTCAGTGAGATATATTCCTCGTCTTCTTGGTCTATACACTCCTGCATCTCATTACTCAGTTGCAAGCGCACTTGTTTCATCTGGTCTTTGATGTCACTGCCAATTTCCATCTCGTTCTCACCACGTTTGCGGAACTTGAAATCGATGGTGGCCAGAGCCTCATTAATCATGCCACTAACCTCTGATTCATGCGAGAATACATTCTTCAGATTAACGTTATCAATACGGGCATTAACAGCTTTCAGAAGGTTTTGCACATCGCCTGGCTGCATACGTTGGGCCAACTCCTTTAGATGATCATCTCCAAGGGTGCGCACCTCATTCCAGACGGCTTTGGCATCTTCTAGTTTGCGGCGTATCTGGAGCAGCTTATCTCGATCATCAATTTCTTCGAGTTCCTGAGCGAACACCTCTGCATTATGGGTGGTATAGTCAAAGAGCACTTCCTGCACATCCTGCATCTTCTCTTTTACCTCTTTTTCGCTGACAAGTACTGTATTAGCCACAGATTCTTGGCCTTGCTCGGGTGTGCTGAACTGATTCAGTTCTTGGGCGTATGCATCGTTGATTTGATTGAAGTTCTGCTGAATATCGGCAAAGTCAACCACATAGCCATACTGCATCTGCTTGTAGGGGCGATTCACACGCGTTAGAGCCTGTAGCAAGTTATGGTCTTTCAGCTTACGACCTAAATAGAGGCGCTTCAATCGGTGAGCATCAAAGCCTGTCAGCAACATGGCATTGACAATCAGGATATCAGGATGACCGTGTTTCTTGAAGTCTTCGTAGATGCCCTTACGTATATCTTTATCGTAATAATCATGTAAGATTAGCTCTGCTGTAACGCCACAATCTCCGCGCTCTTTTAATTGGCGGAACATTTCACGGGCTTGCGGATTGGTTTCACAGACTATCATTCCTGCCAAAGTGCGGTCTCCTTGCTGAATACGCCATAACTTGAAATCGTCGATGATATAGTCAAGCAATGCACCAACATAGCGTTCGTTTTCCAAAATCTTCTCACGACGGACATCCTCTTTTTTCACCTTGATGGTTTCTTCCAGATGATTCCACACCTCTTGCAGACGCAGACGATAGGAAGTCTCTATGTCCTCACGGAGAATCTTCTTTGTAAAGCCATCCTCGATACTGCGATTATAATAATAAGTGCTGATGTAGTCGCCAAACACATCACGGCTTTTATTCTCCTCACCAATCAGTGGTGTACCTGTAAGTGCCAACCGAATAGCCTGGGGGTCACTTTCAAACAGACGTGCCAAGAAAGACCCCTTAGGATTATAGTCACGATGGGCTTCATCAAGGAAATAAACACGCTGAATATTTACGGCATACTGCTGGACATTGACCTTGCCGTCGCTATCCTTCAGTTTTTGAATGTTTACGACGATGATTTCTGATTGTCCTGTTGCTCCTTGTTGTGCCGTAGTGGTTTCGAAAGTTGCCATCAGTTCGTCGCGTGTTTCGACGTTGATGACCTTTAAACCACGATTGGAAAACTCATTGGTGGCTTGCTCCATCAAGTCCAAACGGTCAACGAAGAAATAAAACTTAGGGATGATGTTCTTGTGCTTGTAGAAATCTGTCAGTACGCGTGTGGCAAAATAGCTGAGAGCAGTCTTACCAGAACCTTGTGTATGCCAAATGATACCACTCTGCACTCCCTCTGACAAACGCTGACGGATAGCTTGTGTACCAAAGAGCTGAGGATAACGCATGACGTGTTTTTGGAGTACATGCTTCTGCGTATCGGTATCGATATAGTCCAGATAGACAAAGCCAAAACGCAAAAGATAAAGCAGACGATCACGTGAGCAGAGCGATGTCAGTATGCTGTTTGTAGGGGTGTCGTATTCCTTGTTGGTCTTGTATTCAGGTGATGCCTTGATGACGGTATAGTTTGTATCCTTCAGAATGTAGTTCTCCACATCTTCTTTTAAAGGGGCATAAGGATAGTTGCGAAGAAATTCGCTGCTTTCCTCACGGAACACGTTAAATACCATCTGCTTCTCAGCACGACATCCGTAGAAAGCGCCCTGCACTGGCACTTGCGTAGAGAAATCGTAGTGCTTGTTGTCGCTGAAAATCATCAGCTGTGTCAGATTCAGGAAGCGGCGGAACTTTGTATTTGGGAAACGAGTATCGTTCATGCGATGGTATTCCTGAAGCATGCCGCCATGATTGTTTGGCATCTTTACTTCTATGAATACCAATGGCAGACCATTGATAAGCAAAGTGATATCAGGACGGAAACTCTCACCACCATTCTCACAAGGCATTTCCGTGACACATTCCCAGACATTGTTCTTGGGATCGTCGTAATCTATCACGTTATATGTCTTGTTGCTGAGAATCTTTTCGTAGAACTCGCGGCCTAAATCCTCGTTATTCAACATCACGCGGATTCTACCAATAAACAGCTCGATTTCATTGTCCGAGAGCTCTGGGTTAAAATCATGCAGTTTCTTTGAAAAAGTCTCAGTATCAATATTTGTTTCAGGGTCAAGATGCAGACTATGCAGCGAGCGATAGGTGTAGCCTATCCTCGTTAAATGCGTTAATGCGGGTATCTTCACCCTAGTATCTTCACTAAATCCTGCCATATCTTACTCTTCAAATGGATAAGTTTCATCATAAATTTCACTCAGTAAGCGGTCGTTAAATAACCAATGCGGAGTAGGCTGGATGTGCTTCACTTTATAGCCTTTCAGTTGGGCAGAGAGGGCACTGATAGAAACCTCTTCACCATTATAGCTGACTTTTCTATCAGATATTACCGTTACAAATATGGACGGGTCATCCTTCCAAGTAAGTACATCGCCTTTCTTTAATCCCATCTCATAGAAATTCAAAGCAGGGCGCTTGGCTTGTGCCTTTGTACTTGCAGCCTTGTCGTCATCAGTCAGGTCGTTCTGTATTTCCTCTGTTACATCTTCAGTAACATCAGTATGATGGAATAGTTCGAGAATTGCTTTTGCTTGTTCTACATTAATGCGGAAGAATTCACGATTCTTATTCACACGTTGAGGTTCGAAAGCAGTGTGAAGGGCTTTCTCAATTTTGGCGCAGTCTTTATTGTTAACCTTGCAAGCAAATTGGCATTCGAAGGCTACAGGGACTCCAGTAGTGTAGAGTTCCTTCATCCGCTTTTCCAAATCCTCCTGCTTCGTCATGCCTATCTTTACAAGGCCAGGCATGTAGGGGTTGGTCAATAAGTATACTATTCCGTATTCCATATATCTTTGTTTTACTTGTTACTTTTTAGAACCTCGCGAACTTCACAGCGGACGAGGTGGGATAATAATTTCTTTTTTTAACCTATTTTTAAACAAATAATATCGCAGCATCGCTATGCTGCCCAAATGAAAATTACTTTACACGGTATATCTCAAAAATCAAATGTAATGTCATCAGGATCCCATTCGTCGTGAGTGGTGATGGTGATGTTGAGCTTGGCATTATTGATGTTCTCGAGAATCTCAGGATACAAGGGGTCGTCCTTGGCATCAGGGTGTTGAGCCACGAAGCCTTGCACCTTCGAAGAGAAACGGGCTATGCTGTCGGTGGTAGCCACGTCGAGTTGCTGAGACTCTGCATGATACTCAGTAATCTCAGCATAGTGGAACAGCTCCTTCTCGCACGAAACGGGGAGGAGAGCCAATAATAATATAAGAGGTAAAGTGCGGAGGGTACCTTTAAAAAATACCCCCCCCACTGCCTTATAAGCCTTTATGTTATTCACTGCCATAAGCGTGGGTTCTATATTAATTTGCCTACAAAGATAGTGCAAATCGAACGAAAATCCAAATTTTGTTTGGACTTTTTCGAGCGAGAGTAGTTTAGAGATAAAAATGAGGACATAACCTTGTGGCTATGTCCTCGCAACAGATCAGGTGTCAGTCCCTGATTCATGCATAAAAAAGTTATTTTGCGAAGCCTCTCAGGTGTAAGTTACAAGATTGCCTATTGTTTTAACTCGGATTATTATCTTCGTCAATAGATTTCTTACATTCTTTCATCGTCTGGTCGATAAAACTGAAAATCATGTTGACACACTCCTTTTCCTGTGCGTCCGACCATCCTTGGGTCATTGTTGCCAAATGAGCGCCCAACACATCCGCCAAAGCTTTGACAATGTAAGTAAGGCTAACAGGTGTATCAGCCTTCATACAGTAATCTATGATTGTCTTGGTAATCAATGCTGATATATTACCAGACAGATCTAACATTTCGGAATTCTTCTCTTTTCCCATTGTATTTTCATTCTTTTTAAATTAAAATAGAATGCAAAGGTAGCACTTTTCTTCAAAAAAATAAGTCAAATTTCTAAGAAAATTCGCTCAAAAAGTTTGTTTGTTCAGAAAAAAGTGTTCACAAATTGTGAATATCAATTATAATTCCTATCTTTGCACCCAAAATGTCTTAAATGAAATATCAGTTAGAAACATGGTCATTATCGGTTAAAATGTCATTTGTCATTTAGACTTTTAGGTTGTCAAAATGCTCACTATAATATAAAATATTTATATTTTATTATATAGTGGACGAAATTGACAGTACATATCTGGTTATAACTAAATGACAAATGACATTTTGACATTCAATCACATTCAGTTTTAGTAGAAGACCAATCCATATAATTGAGCTAAAAAGTAGTGCTAAAATAAAATATGCTCGATTTTCAGCACGAAAATCGTGGTTTTTCGCCCAAAACGGCCAAAAATTTGGAGGCGCCGCGAAAATTGCCTAATTTTGCATTGTCATTTAAAGGGAAGACCTCCCGAGTGGATGAAAGGCAGGCGCGCAGCCAATCGGCACACTCAGCGGAAAGGCTCGGAACCCAATGCGGAAAGGCTC
>OCTX012290812.1_pt1 | contig 15588 bp, 11 predicted proteins | sample 1539691 | NCBI WGS metagenome assembly OCTX01 (sample SAMN02144231, study PRJEB22623) | gut metagenome | biome: sheep rumen | host: Ovis aries | place: New Zealand | reverse complement strand
TTCTTCTTACCCATCGCCTTACGCAGGGCATCACTCTCACCACGGGTAAAGTCAGCCAATTGTCGTGACAGCAACATCACCTGCTCCTGGTAGACGGTAATGCCGTAGGTATCCTTCAGGTATTTCTCCATGCAGGGAATATCGTATTTGATTTCCTCCTTACCATTCTTACGGGCGATAAAGGATGGAATATAATCCATAGGGCCTGGACGATAGAGCGCGTTCATGGCTATCAGGTCTTCGAAAACCGTTGGATGCAACTCACGCAGGTACTTCTGCATACCGTTTGACTCAAACTGGAAGGTACCAATGGTGCGCCCTTGCTGGTATAGTTCAAACGTCTTGGGGTCGTCAATGGGAATATTATCCAAATCGACGTCAATGCCTCGGGTCTGCTTGATGACGGCACAGGCTTCCTTCATCTCCGAAAGCGTCTTCAGTCCCAGGAAGTCCATCTTAATCAGTCCTGTTGACTCAATCACATGACCGTCGTACTGCGTACAATTGGTCTTGGTATCCTTGAAGTCAGGGTCATCAGCCGTTGATACAGGCACCCAATCACTAATCGGATCGCGACAGATAATAAATCCACAGGCATGAATACCCGTTCCACGAACGGTACCCTCAAGCATCTTGGCATATTTAATAGAGTTACGCAACGCAGCATCATTGCTGGCCTCAGCATCACGAAGTTCTGGGGTACATTTAATCGCATTGGGCAGATTCATCTTCATGCCATCTGGCAAACGGTCGGGAATAGCCTTACACAAGGCATTGACAACACTCAAGGGCACTTTCTCCACACGTGCCACATCTTTAATAGAGTTCTTGGTGGCCATCGTGGCATAGGTGATGATGTGGGCACAGTTCTCATGACCATACTTATCTTCCACCCATTTCAGCACGCGTCCACGACCATCGTCATCGAAGTCGGTATCGATATCAGGCAACGAGATACGGTCTGGATTCAGGAAACGCTCAAACAGCAAGTCGTATTTCAACGGGTCAATCTTCGTGATTCCTAAGCAATAGGCAACTACGGAACCTGCTGCCGAGCCACGTCCTGGTCCCACCATGACATCCAATTCATCGCGGGCAGAGTTGATGAAGTCCTGCACTATCAAGAAGTAACCAGGGAAACCCATCGTCTTCATGATATGCAACTCGAAGCGCACACGGTCGTCAACCTCCTTGGGAAGTGGCGTCCCATAGCGACGAGCAGCACCCTCGTAAGCAAGCTTGGCTAAGTAGTCGGCCTCGAACTTGATGCGATACAACTTATCATAGCCACCCAACTTCTTGATTTTCTTCTCTCCCTCTTCTTGTGGCAACTGGTTCTCGCCATTCTCATCACAAGTGAATTCCTTAAACAGGTCTTCTTCTGTGAACTTCTTGCGCCACTCCTCTTCTGTACCAAACGATTCGGGAATAGGGAAGAAAGGCATGATAGGGTCATGGTCCAGGCTGTACGTCTCTACCTTATCTAATATCTCTAAGGTATTGGATAATGCTTCAGGCACGTCAGCAAACACCTCGTTCATCTCCTCACGCGTCTTAAACCACTCCTGCTTAGAATAAAGCATACGGGTTGGATCATCCAAATCCTTACCAGTGGATAGACAAAGCAGATGGTCATGAGCCTCAGCATTCTCCTGATCCACAAAGTGGGCATCATTGGTACAAACCAGTTTGATGCCATATTCATGAGCCAGTTCTATCAGCACCTTATTGGCTTTCTGCTGCAAGGGGAAGGTTTCACGATTAGCCCTGAGACTGGGGTCTTTCACCTCATGACGCTGTAACTCCAGATAATAGTCGTCGCCAAACACACGATGATACCACTCTATAGCCTCACGGGCTCCGGCAATATCGCCTTCCAGTATCTTATGGGGCACCTCACCTGCAATACAAGCAGAGCATACTATCAAACCCTCATGATATTTCTCCAAATCCTCACGATCAGTACGAGGACGCATATAGTAGCCGTCGACCCACGAGTTGCTGACCAGCTTAATCAGGTTCTTGTAGCCCTTGTAGTTCTTGGCTAATACAATAAGGTGGTAACCGCTTTGGTGCTTCTTGTCGCCTTTCAGCAATTTAGAGCCATAGCGAGACACATACATCTCGCAACCGAAAATCGGTATAAAGGGTTCCAGCCCTTCTTTCTTTCGTCCTTTGTTGACACCTATTACATAGTCGTGAAACTCTTTGATGCCAAACATGTCGCCGTGATCGGTAATGGCCATACCTCGCATGCCATTAGCCACCGCCTTGTCGACAAGCCGTTTGATGCTCGATTGTCCATCAAGAATCGAGTAATATGTATGTACATGAAGATGTACGAAATCTTCCATAAAATGTGCTGTTTTTGTCTTTTTTGAAGTCCAAAGTTACGATGAAAAGCGCAAATAACCAAAAAAATTCATAATTATTAAGGTGTTATATGTAAATTATTCATTATTCACTTTCCGCTTTTCACTTTTTTTCGTACCTTTGCATCTGTAAAATGCTAAAACTACGGATAAAAACTCTATGGGAAAGAGAATAAAGAAGCTAAAAAAAATAAGAATTCATCGTGAAGGCACCAACGAATTAACCCTCAGTATGATAGCCTTGGGTATTATTGGCGCATTACTTTGGACATACATCGATAACAAGATACCTTTCTGGGCATTCATCCTTGTCTTTGGCACTGTTTGGATGATAGCCCTGAACTTCTATCGCTGTCCTATCCGTTATTTTAATGGCGATTCAGAGAAGTTGGTTGTAGCCCCTGCCGATGGCAAGATTGTGGTTGTCGAGGATGTTGACGAGCATACCTATTTCCACGACAAACGACTCATGATTTCCATCTTCATGAGTCCATGGAATGTACATGCCAACTGGTTCCCCGTTGATGGCAAGGTAAAGTTTGTGAAGCACTTCGATGGCAATTACCACAAAGCTTGGTTGCCTAAGGCCAGCGAGGAGAATGAGCATGCTGACATTATGATTGAGACACCCGACGGACAGGAAGTATTGGTGCGCCAGATTGCTGGAGCCTTGGCTCGACGCATTGTCACCTATGCCAAAGAAGAAGAGGAATGTTATATCGACGAGCACTTAGGTTTCATCAAGCTAGGTTCTCGCGTTGATGTTTATCTGCCCGTAACGGCAAAACCTTGTGTTACCATGGATCAGCCTACTACTGGTGATCAGACCGTAATAGCAAAACTGGCATGAAGAAACATATCCCTAATACCATCACCTGCCTGAATCTCATCTCAGGTTGCATAGCCACCTATTGGGCTTTTCAAGGTGACTATGAGTTGGCATTGCTGTTTATCGTTATCGGAGCCGTCTTCGATTTCTTTGATGGCATGGTAGCACGATTGCTACACGTTTCATCACCCATCGGTAAGGAATTGGATTCCTTGGCTGACGATATCACCTTCGGCTTTGCTCCTTCTGCTATCGTGTTCGACTTCCTGTGCAAGTTCCACACCCACTTGTTTTTCATCCCCTTCCTGGCTTTCGTCATGGCGGCTTTCTCAGCCTTGCGATTGGCAAAATTCAACCTCGACGAGCGTCAAGCTTTAGGTTTTATCGGTCTGCCAACTCCTGCCAACGCCTTGTTCTGGGGAGCACTCATCGTAGGATTGGGCGATCAGATATCGACTCTGCCCAATGCAGAATATATTATCTTAGCAGGTATCTTTGTCAGCAGTTGGTTGCTTGTGGCCGAAATTCCCATGTTTGCACTGAAATTCAAGACTTGGGGCTGGAAGGGCAACGAGATTAAGTTTATCTTCCTGCTTACCTGTATTCCTCTATTACTCTTGCTTGGAATCAGCGGACTGGCAGCTATCATTGCATGGTATGTCATCCTATCCGTAGTTAACAGCTACCTTACAAAATAACAAAAAAAACACTATCATTTATGCTTAAAGGTATTCTGGGCTTCTTTGCCTTTTTATTCTTCCTTGCAGTTCTCATCTTGATGCTGACGGGCTCCTATATCCTCAAGAAAGTGAGACAGTTTAACAAGGCCGTCCAAGATGCCCAAGACAAGCAGGCTTTCAACCACCGCACTGAAACGGGCAGAAAGCGCCAGCAGTATAGTACTCGTCAATCTGCCAATACCACCCAGTCAGAGCAGTATTCGCAGACCACCCAGACTTCTACTGGCGAAACTATCATAGATAATCGCCACCAGGAGCGCGAAAACAAGAAGATTTTCGACGACTCTGATGGCGAATATGTAGACTTCGAAGAGGCCTAATTATCCATTATGCATTATGAATTATGCATTATGAATTAATTGTGTACTAAGGTTCCAATCTCCTCGCCGTCCATTACCTTCTTCAAATTACCCACAATGTCCATATTAAAGACGTAGATGGGCAGGTTGTTGTCTGAACACATGCAGATAGCAGTCAAGTCCATGACTTTCAGGCCACGCGCGAGTACCTCTTTATAGGTAATAGCATCAAACTTGGTCGCTGTAGGATCCTTCTCTGGATCTGCTGTATAGACGCCATCCACACGAGTACCCTTCAGCATCACGTCAGCCTCAATCTCAATACCACGCAGACTTGAACCAGTATCTGTAGTAAAGTAAGGAGAACCCGTACCAGCAGAGAAGATGCAGACATAGCCTGCCTCCATCGCCTCGATAGCTTTCCACTTGGTATAGAACTCACCGATAGGCTCCATGCGGATAGCCGTCATCACCTTGTTCTTCACGCCAATGGCTCCCAGTGCTGAGCTCAGTGCCAGCGAGTTAATCACGGTAGCACACATACCCATCTGGTCACCCTTTACTCGGTCAAAGCCTTTCTGCGAACCAGAGAGTCCACGGAAGATGTTACCACCACCGATAACGATACCAATCTGGACACCCATCTCGCTCACTTCCTTAATCTGGCGAGCATAGTCACTCAAACGCTCTGGGTCGATACCATAACCCTGCTTACCCATCAGACTCTCACCCGAGAGTTTCAATAGAATTCTTTTAAATCTTGCCATATACCTTATTATATTATAAATGAAACTTCCTTAAAAGCATAACGACGCTCTTTTCCTTCCTCATCGCGTAACAGCAGATGACCATCCTCTTCTACATCCACAATCTCTGCCATAAATGCTCCATTCTGGTCAGCATACGGATGGAACCCCTTTCTACGATACAACATCGACAGATACTGCGCTTTCAGCTCCTTGCCCTGATAGCGGTCAAAGGCCTTCAGAATATCCTTCAGCAACTGCTCTCTATCCGTTTCCTGCTCGCAAATCTGCCACAACGACACAGGATTGGGTGCATCACTATGAAACTGGCGCTGATTCACATTCAGTCCCACCCCAATGATGCTGTCTCGAATACGACTCCCCTGCAATCGGTTTTCTATCAATATGCCGCAAATCTTGGCATTACGCCAATAGATATCATTCGGCCATTTGATGCTGAGGTCACCTATTCGCTCTCCCAGTGCCTCACATATTGCCAGCGACACCTGCATGGAGATAGCGAACTGTTTGTTCGCAGGAATATCCTTTGGATGCAGCAAGATGGAGAACAACAGGTTCTTACCCTGTTCCGATTCCCACTTGTTTGTACCCTGTCCGCGACCCGCAGTTTGGAAATCAGCCCATACCACCATATCCTCCTCCCCACCCTGTTCTCGAAGCCATCGGTTGGTAGAGTCCGTCTCGTCAATATGTATGATTTTCCATTCCACGCTTGCAAATTTAACAAATAATTGTGAATTATGCATTATGAATTATGAATTATTTAGTAACTTTGCAAACATGGAACAACAACAGAAAGACGAAAAATACATGCGCAAGGCACTTGACGAGGCGCAAAAAGCCTTCGACGAAGGCGAAATACCCATTGGAGCCATCATCGTATGCCAAGACCATATCATAGCCCGTGCCCATAACCTGACAGAAACCCTTCATGATGTCACAGCCCATGCCGAGATGCAAGCCATCACTGCTGCAGCCAACGAATTAGGGGGGAAATACCTCACTGACTGCACGCTCTATGTCACTGTCGAGCCCTGCATCATGTGTGCTGGAGCCTTAGGTTGGAGCCAGATACCCCGTATTGTCTATGGCTGTCGCGATGAGAAACGTGGCTATCACGACTATGCCCCTCATGCCCTTCATCCCAAATGCAACATAACTGGCGGCATCCTCGAAGAAGAATGCCGCCAGCTGATGCAAGATTTCTTTAAACAAAAGAGATAATTCTATACTTCACAAAGAAGTTACTTTTTTTGCCAGTAATCCATGTAAGCATAGGTGGTAACAGCTCCCTTGTAACCTTCATATCCACCCGTTGTATAGGCAATACGGAAAGCATAATATTGATAGGCTGTCTTATCAATAATGTCATTGGGATCAAATTCGAAAACCCAGTACGTCTTTCCTTCTACTTCCTCATAGTTACCCAATAACAGAATACCCGTATCATTTTTACGATATATACTAGAACCATTGGTATAGTTAATCATGGCCATAACAGAATAGTCCACCCCACTCTTCGTGTAAGTACCTTCCATCGGAGCCAAGTTCGTAATAGTCAACTTAAAATTAATCGGGTCACAATCTACTGGCATCACATATCCGCTAGAATTGAACAAGACCTCATACTTCTTAGCCTCATTCTTTCTCAAAGTAATACTAATAGTCTTGTCTGTATTATAATGAAGCAAATATTCACCCAACATAGAGTTGTCAAAGTCATGCTGATCAACAAAAATAGAGTCTTCTGTCACACCAGCCCTGAAATGAAGCCATGCAGAGCGACGCGAACCCGTTTTATTCTCAGCAATATTGACGGTAAGTTCTGTTCTGGATGCACTAGCACTTAACCAGTCAACATCACTCCACAATGTAAGATCTCCTGCCAGAGAAATGGGATAGGTTCTTACTGTTGCAGTATCGCCACAGATAACACCACCATCTATTGAATACTTGAAAGTCACACCCGTCTGTTGAACGGTAACACGAGCCACGTCCTTACCATATTTGAGTGTCAACAATGCTGCACGTCCTTCACTGCTACCATTAGGTTCAACATTAACAGTGACAGTATTTCCGTTGACACTTGCAGTCATCCAATCGGAACTTGACACAGCCTCAACGGTACCTGGTGCATTATAGACCACCGTACCCGTATTGGCATTTGCATCGAAAATGACGTCTGACTTGACAATGGTAACACTCGATGTATTATTGACATACTCATCATAGTTGTCATTACTGCTACAGGAAGCGGTAAAAACCGCCCCTATAATCAGCAACATAAAATATATCAGATGTTTCATCATTATTTTCTTTTTCGTTGTTAATAATATTACTTCTCCAGCCATGGGCTATAAAGTTGATCTATGTAACCCCACCAATTGGCACTTGCACAGGCCTCTTGCTTAAAGGCACAGATGTAAAGAGCCTTGAACGCATACTTTGAGCTGTAATTACCATAGAGCACACCTCCGGTCTTACCCGAGATTTCATCGTAGTTGATGTCCACATTGTAATCGTAACCTGTGTTGTAAGCCGTCCATGAGCTTGTACTGAATCCGAAAATAGGATAGATATAAGCAGTACCTTCAGAGAGTTCCAGTTTACCCCAGAAGATTGCACTGCCAAAAGTTATTCTAGCAGCACCAGTATCATAAGTGACAGGGATAATCAGTTCCTGCTCACTCACTGTCAGCTTAATCTGGTAAGCACCCTTTTCATTCTTACCGAATACTGCAGGATATGAAGAAACTGTTTTACCATCAGAAGAGTAGCCACAAAGCATGTATTCACCGGCGATATCCTTGTCGAAGTCGCATTGTGCGACAACCAACTCCTGAGTCTTTCCATTGTAAGTATACTTCAGTTTAGCAGAGCGCATATGTCCTTCGTTGTTCTCGTCAACGGTAATGGTCACGTATTCACCCTCTGTAGTTAGTTTCAGCCAGTCAGCAGTTGACTCAAATTGATACAGGTTGTGATGCTTGGCATGATAAATTGTTACGTTCTTCTCGTCGCCATAGGCCAGCGTGGTTCCAGAAAGCCCGAATTGACGGAGAATATAGTCAGAAATCAACGTACCATTCATCTTGACATCCGTAGCACCTTCATCAAGGCAAGTCAGGGTCATCGTATCATCATCGTATGCAAAGTGAGACAGTTTCTTGCCATTGACAATGATTGGCTTATAAAGACGGAGGCCCTTGTCAGTGAAATTGTAGGCACGGGTCTCTGTCGATCCGTTCAAATCAAAGGTAACCTGACGATAGTCCAAATCAAACTTGTTGCTACCGATGGTACCCTGTGAATTATCAATGAAGAACGAACCGCTCATCTGGTTCAACTTCGCAAGATAAGTCTCAGCAGGCTCAGTCAGTTTATAGAGATACATCACGTTCTGACTGCGTTTACCATGCACCTTGATGGCATCTGCTCCCACACTGTCAATCACGAATTCAAAATCACCCTGATAAGCCTGATACATCTTTTTTGACGGAGTAGAGAAGAAATGTATCAACTCATTATAGGTATCGAATGAAAGTACAGGACCAAAGTCATTCTTGATAGAATAATAGGTCGTCACCGAATTATTTCCATCGTTCAAGTCCTGTTCAGCCATTACAGTGACCTTTTCATCGCTAAATTTCAGCGTATAGGTGTATCCTCCGTATATCTGGCTTGACTCGGGGTAATAATCAAACACCCATCCATATTGAGATCCAACCAGTGTTTTCTTAGCATTCTCCATATACTCTTGCGAGCGCAGGGACGATGACTTGTCGAAAGTATCCTCCTGGTCTTTCAAGCACGACTGCAGGAGCATCGCTGGCAATGCCAGCATCAGAAATATGAATAATTTATTCTTCTTCATAATCATGGTTCCTTTCTGTCATTAGTTAACATTCAAATCTGTTAAATCGATCTTGCCAGAAATCACGTCGTTCTGACGACGATGTATCTCAGTACGCATATCATCAAGGTCGATATTCCATGACTCATGCATATAGGCTCTTACGATTTCCAACTTCTTCTCTATCAACTGACGTCCTGTCTCACCATCCTCATTGGTCGTCTTGGCGGCTTCTTCCATCCATTCCTCCCATTTCTCGGCAGTATTGGTGATATACAGTGACACCATTTCGGCAAAGTCCTCACGGTCTTCATCTTGCGCATAGGCTGAGATAAATCCACGTCCCAGATAGCCTACAGAAAATTCATCCGTACTCCATGAGTCAGAGACATAGCCCTTACCCGTAATCTGCTGGAAGGCCGAGGTGTAGTCCTTGGTCTGATTCAGGATGTGGGTAAACTCATGATGGATGGTCTTCAGATAATAGTGGTTCAGGTCATCTGCATTCTTCACATATTTCTGAATGTAGGCAGTACCCATCAGGAAAATCTTCTTACCACCTTCAGCAGTACCCAACACAATCGAACCATTATTTTTATATTCCCACTCACCAGTCACATAGATCAGTTTAGGGAAGTGTGCACGCATAAAGCCGACGCCAACCAGATTGTCATAGGGTTCAATACACAAATATTTCACCACATGGGCCATGATAACGGCATCTTCATAGCGAGAAGGAATGGTGTAATACGTCTTGCTGTGTACCTCATTATCTTCGTACCTGTACTTAAACTGAATGTTGTAAGGTTGTACGTAATTGGCTGTCAGCCACAAATCGAAGGGGGTCAGTTCTTCCTTCGGATTCGTAATGATACTCTCGGAGCTAAGCTTGTCTTCTGAACAAGACGTCAGGATAACCCCTCCTAATATCATGGCAAAAACCGTATATAAAAATTCTTTTTTCATCTTAGTATTATTTTTATCTACTGATGTCATGTTACTTAACACGCGGGTTGGGTTCCATACCTGCTTTGCGTACCTTCAGAGGAATCTGGATGGCACGACGTGGATCGTCTGTCGAAAGCCAATCCTCAATACTAACAGGAACACCACTGGCACTGATAGTACGGCGGGGGATCTCAATGCCATAACGTTTGATATCCCACCAACGGATACCCATAGGCATGCACTCTATGCGGCGGCAAGCCAACAGACACTGAAGCATACACTCCTGTGTACTTCCTTCCTGGTCTATCTCGAACTTGGGGTGAAGGTGTTTCTTCAGGTTTGAGAACAATCTGTCTTCATCGCTATAGCAATACTCAACTCCTTTCCCTTTGTAAAATTCAACAATATTGTCAGGAGTAAGCATCTTGGTGGTATTGACGCAGTTACGCATCCACAACGTCATATCGGCGGCTGCCTTGTCGTACTGCTTGAGCAGGATATAAGCTTCCGCGCGGTTCAGCAGACATTCATCAGTAGTGAAGGCAGGATAGATAGAACGATAATATCCACGGGTCTTCAGCAGATCTGTGTACTCGAATTCACGTGGGAAACGCCAGAAGATGACGTAGTCACTCGTATTCGATGTATACACTCTTGCCCTTGAATAATAAGCAGAAGCACCGGTACCCCAGATGTTCTTGGCACACATATCTTCATTCTCAGCGATATAAGCCACATGAGAATACTTCTTGAAGTTGCTATAGTTACCAAAGACGTATCCCAGATTACCATAAGTAGTATGCATTAGCAGGTTACAGCTGAGATTTGCGTCCACATAATGGTTCGTATGCTCGTTGTAAGCTGTAAATCCAGCAAGTTCCTTATAGTCGCGAAGCACATTGGAAGGATGTGAGCCTAAACACATAGTGGCGTACTCAACAGCTTTGTCCCACTTCTCATAATACAGATAGAAGCGAGCAGCAAAGGCATAAGCTGCCAGATTGTTGAAATGATACTTTGGAATGGTATAGTAGCTACCTCCCATAATGGGAAGTGCCTCTTGAATATCGCGGTCTATCTTGGCATAGAATTCTGCCAGTGTTCCGCGCTCATGTTTAGGATCCAACTGCGTCTCTGGAGCTTCAATATAGGGCAGTCCTAACTCTTTATCAGCAGTCTTTGCGCTGTAAGCCATACAGAACTCATTAGCCAACAGAAAATGTACGTATGCACGACAAAGCAGTGCCTCTGCTTTTGCCTCACGCAGCGTTGCAGTAGTAGCTCCACCGATATTCTCAATACCTTCCAGGGCCAGATTAGCATTAGCGATAGCCTGATAGCTATTGTCCCAGAAGTTCTCTGACGACTCGTTATTAGACTCTGTGACATCCTGCCACTCATATACTTGCTCGATATAACGGGAAGTATTGGGGTTGTCTGCCATGAAACGGTCAACATTGTCCGACATCATCTCGTTCACCTGTATATAATCGTGATCCGGATAAGCCTCCACCAGCAGTTTCTGTATTTTCAATTCAGAATCAACCTCAGCACGGTTATCTGGCATCTTGTCCAGGAAGTCGTCACAGGATACGATGCCCAATGTCATCACAGACAGGACAACAGTGTATATATATGTTTGAATCTTTTTCATATCTGTACTCTTTCTTTAGATTCCTAATCTTAATGTTAACGTAAACTGCTTAGGCATCGGTGAGGCAACACCACCCGTATTGAAGAACTCAGGATCCTGGCCGTTCAGTTTCTTGTCGGCATAAATCAGGAAAAGGTTTGTTGCCTGCAGTTTCAGTGAGAGATTGCTCAGCTTCAGAGGTCTAACAAGTTTCTTGGGGAACTCATAGCCAATAGAGATTTCCTTCATACGAATGAAGTCACCCTTTGCTATACGTACATCTGAATAGTTATAGGCATTATAGGCATACGACAGTTTGCTGTCGTTGTTAAGCTGCCTTGAGCTGGCAATAACAGGGATATTTGTGTAGTTTTCATCACCAGGGTTAACCCAACGATTCTTGAACTCCTTAGGAGTAGAGGTCAGGTCGGAATAGCGACTCCTGAAAACAGGGTCAAGACGTACGACATTACCAAACGAATAAGTAATGAATACGTTGAAAGTCAAGCCCTTCCATTTAATAACGTTTCCTAATGAGCCTACATCTGTCGGGTCAGTACTGCCTTCATACTTCAGGAAATCAAGGTTATCCTGCTCTTGGAAGTAGATACCCGTGCTGGTAATGTTTCCATCCTGGTCGAGGAAGAGTGGAAGACCTTCCTTGTCCAATCCCATGAAAGGAATTGAGAACAGGGCACGTACAGGATAACCTTCACGTGCATATCCAACACCAGATACAAGGTCAATTACACGCTGTGCAGATTCGAGTTTAGTAACTTCGTTGTTAGTATGCGAATAGATAAAGTTGGTTGTCCAGCTAAAGTCCTTCGTCTTAATGTTGGTTGTACTAATACTCAATTCAACACCATTTGATTTCATCTCGGCAATGTTACCATAGCGACGGATAGAGCCGCTGGTACCCTGTGTAGAAATCGGGCCAATCAGGTCGTAATTGTTACGCTTGTACCAGTCAAAGGCAACATTGATGCGGTTGTTGATGAATCCAAATTCAAATCCGAGATTCAGCTCATGCTTTTTCTCGTAGGTCAACTCATTATTGGCTGCAGAGCTTTGATACATCGCCGTCTCACGCAGGTCTGTAGAGTGACGCCAAGGGGTGTAGCTCTTAATGATAACCAGCGAGTTGCTTACTGATGGACGGTCAGCAGTCAGTGAGTAACTGGCCTTCAGTGTAGCATGGGTAAAAGCTGACTGGAAAATTTTCTTAAACCAAGGCTCTTCATGAGCGTTCCAAGCAAAAGACACGTTCCAAGTGGGGAGCCAACGGGCACTACGTGACTTACCCAGTCCGTTGGTACCCTCATAACGATAGGTTCCATTCAGTGTATACTTACCTTTATAAGAATAGGTGGCATTAGCAAAGAATGCTGCACTCCGCGTGTGGTAGTTAGACATACTATAGTATTCGTTGCCCTCTTCCAAACCCTGCTTAAAGTAGTGGTAGTCGTAGTTGGCAATTTCACCGAAGTCATACATCATACCCCAACCATTGAAACGAGTAGAGTGACGGTCGTTGGAGTTGGTCTCCATACCTGCATACAAATTAACGATATGGTCTTCAGCAAATACATTATTATATTGAGCCGATGCACGGAAGTCCCAACCGTTGATCTTACGGTCCGTACGCTGATAGATACCACCTTCAGGAAGAATAGAATAAGGCTTTGAGTAAAGCACGTCGGGATCCGTATAAAGCAATGGGTTGTTGTTACGGATGATGGTAGTACCCATGGCACGATAAGCTTGAGCCTGGTTAGAATTGTCAAGGATATAGTGCTCCTGTGTCGTTGTAGAATATTTAATAGCTCCCAATACACTCAGTTCCAGTTCGCGGATAGGCTTGTAGTCCAACTTCAACTGACCACGGAAGTCAGTAACGCCAAGGTCCAAATAGTTGTTGTCCAACTCATGGAGAATATTAAAGGGTGCATAGTCGCGAAGATAGAACGTATTAGGATCCAGTGTGCGAGAGGTATTGAGCGCATAAGAATACGGGTTGATGTCAAAGTTACGTTGTACAGCACCGTTAACCGCATCCACAGTAGCGTTCTGGGTACCAGGAGCACGCTGATTACGGAAAGAAGCGTTTCCGATCATGTTCAGCGTTAATTGCTTCGACAACTTAAATGTGGCGTTCATGTTGGCAGTATAACGCTCCACCTTCGACTGTTTTGTCCAACCTGGGTCGAACATGGCAGAGAGTGAGGCATAATACTGGGCCTTGTCTGTACCACCTGTAATACTTACTGAGTGGTTGTGTTGTATACCATTGGAGAACAACTCGTCAAACCAGTCTGTGTTACGGTATTCCGCAGAACGCAGGTAAGCCGTTCTGGCCTCTTCACTATTCTCAAGACCGAACTGCTGAGTAATGGGGTCGTAGTTGGAAATCAGCTCATACATCTTACCATACACACCATAATCACTTCTTACAGAGGTTTCAGCATAATTCAGGAAACCTTTTTGCTGCAACTCCTGATAAACAGCCATCTGGTCCTGTGAGTTCATGATGTTGAAAGTCGAATAGCTTGGCTTCAAACGCATGGTGTACTCACCTGTATAGTTAATCTTTGCTTGTCCAGCCTTACCCTTCTTAGTGGTAACAACAATCACACCAGCCATAGCACGGGCACCATAGATACTAGTTGCCGAACCATCTTTCAGAATCTGGAACGACTCGATATCCTCAGAGTTAAGACCCGCAATAGCACTTGAGATCAACGTAGTGGCATCACCCGAAGACAACTCGTCTGCGCTTACTTCCACCACGTCTTCCATTATCACACCATCAACAACCCAAAGAGGCTTCGACGACCCATAAATAGATGTGGCACCACGTACACGGATTTTTGGAGCTGTACCAAAAGTACCTGTCACATTTTGTACCGACACACCGGCAGCACGGCCTTCTAGCGAACGGGCTATATCAGCCACACCATCAATCTTCGCGTCAGCCGCTTCAATCTTAGTAGTTGCACCTGTAAACAGGCGTTTGTCAACTTTCTGCATACCAGTGACTACCACCTCGTCCAGAGTCGCACTGTTCTGCAACACAATGCGCATACCGTTCTTGGGCGTAACGGTTTCCGTTTCCATACCAATGAAACTGATAGTGATTTTCTTGCCAGATGGGACGCTAATTGTAAAACGCCCGTCGGCATCAGTCACCGTACCAGAACGCTGTCCCTGCACAATGACCGAAGCTCCGATAACTGGCTCTCCATCTTCAGCAGCAACAACAGTACCTGTGACTTTTGTTTGGGCCAATACTTCTCCTAATATAAGGAAAAAACAGGCCAAAAACATTGTTAGTCTTCTTTTCATAAGTACACTTGTTAGTTAATTATATGTTAAAGTTATCGTATTTAGGTGAACATTTCGGATGCAAATTTAAAACAAAAATTTCAAAAAACAAAGAAATATTATAAAAATTTATATTATATACAAAACGAGTTTGGCTCAAACGCATATAATATAATAAGGTATTACCTGTTTTTTCGCGAATTTTGAAAAAACAGGTCAACACCTCCCTTAGTCTTCTAGAATGCCGATGTACAGGGCATCTAAGCACAGGGAGGTGTCGCCCAACAGGTCCCTAACAGGTCCCTATCCCCTCACTTCACCCCTCACCTGCTTATAACCTGTTAGTTCAAGGTCTAAGGGACCTGTTAGGGAGGTGTTAGGGACCTGTTAAGAAACACCTCCCTCGTCTCAATCCCTTTATACATCGGAGGTTCAAGGATGTCGAGGGAGGTGTTGAGGAATTTTCGTCGTTTTCATAAAAAACCTACGGTGAATGAGCAACAAATTCGAGATGAATGAGCAATTAATTCAAATCGAATTAGTTACTCTTTCCATCAAAGATATACGCTCTTTGCACTGAAGATATACGCTTCTCGCATCAAACATATAGGCTCTTTACATCAAAGATATAGGCTACTCACATGCAACATAGCCTATATGTACATTGAACATATACGCTTCTCACATAGTGCGGAGCCTATATCGACAATGTGAATATAGGCTCCGCACTTACCAGAACACCCTTTGGGTGTCGTTTGCTTGTTATACTACTTGATATGCTTCTCGATAGTCTCCAAGCAGAGCGCAGCACTTACGGGCTTGG
>OCTX012254118.1_pt1 | contig 15590 bp, 8 predicted proteins | sample 1539691 | NCBI WGS metagenome assembly OCTX01 (sample SAMN02144231, study PRJEB22623) | gut metagenome | biome: sheep rumen | host: Ovis aries | place: New Zealand | reverse complement strand
AGCCTGCTTCAGGGCAGCGTCCAGACCTACCTTATTAATCATACGCAGACCAGCGGCGCTGATCTTCAACTGAATCCAGCAAGCCTCCTCAACATAGTAGAACTTCTTGCTGAACAGGTTTACATCAAAGCTACGCTTGGTGCGGTGCTTTGAGTGAGACACATTATTACCAATCTGTGCCTTCTTTCCCGTAATCTGACAAATTTTCGACATCTCTATCTACTCTTTTTTGTGTTCCTTAAATGTAACTTATTCCAAACAGGGTGCAAAGGTACGAAAAAGTTTAGAGTTTAGAGTTTAAAGTCCTGAGAAATCTCCAACTCTTAAGTTTTTTTAACCTTCTAACTCTGCAGGCTGGGGTTCTGTCTTTAGAAAATCCAGGAACATCTGCATAGCCTTGTTGGTAGCGATGGCCAGGTTAATATCTCTTCCATGGTCTTCTTCCACCTTCATGGTTACCTGTCGCTCCTGTGTACCACAAGCCAGCCAAATGGTTCCCACAGGATTTTCTTTCGTACCACCTCCCGGACCGGCAATACCGGTAGCCGAGATGGCATAGTCGGTATTCAGCGTCTTACACGCGCCTGCCACCATCTGCCGGGCAACCTCCTCACAGACTGCGGTCTTCTCGGCCAGCACATCTGCGCTGACGTGCAACAATGACATTTTCACCTCGTCGACATACGAGATGATACCACCTTTGAAGTATTTCGATGCACCAGGCACAGCGATAATAGCCTCTGCAATACGTCCACCGGTACAACTCTCTGCAGTACTCACCGTTTTGTTCATCTCCCACAGTATCTGTGAAATCTCTCTGCTGATAATTTTACTTTCAAAATCCATTGCTTCGTTTTATTTAAAAGTCACTCTCGAGAATGCCGGGGCGTCAATCGGACAGTATTCGCCGTCCTGGAACTTATAATAGCCCACGATGCCTATCATGGCAGCATTGTCTGTAGTATAACTGAATTTAGGTATATACACCGTCCAACCATAGCGCTTGGCATAGTCGTGGAAGGCGTTGCGCAGACCGTTGTTGGCACTCACGCCACCAGCCACGGCCACATGCTTGATACCAGTCTGCTTCACGGCTTGCTTCAATTTCTTCATCAGGATGTCTACGATAGTCCATTCCAGCGAGGCTGCGATGTCCTCCTTATGATGTTCAATGAAGTCAGGGTCTTCTTCTACCCATTTGCGCATGTTGTAAAGGAACGAGGTCTTCAGCCCCGAGAAACTGTAGTCCAGCCCCGGTATATGCGGTTCGGCAAACTGGTATGCCTTGGGATTCCCCTGACGTGCCAAACGGTCGATAATGGGGCCACCGGGATAACCCAGCCCCATGACCTTCGAACACTTGTCTATGGCCTCGCCAGCAGCGTCGTCGATGGTCTGCCCCAGCACTTCCATGTTGTTATACGCATTCACCTTGACTATCTGCGAGTTTCCACCACTGACCAGCAAACAGAGGAAAGGATAAGGAGGCGGATTGAAGTCTCCTTCGCCCCCATCAATATAATGCGCCATGACATGTCCCTGCAAGTGGTTGACGTCTATCAGCGGTATGCCCAACGACCGTGCAAAGCCCTTGGCGAAGTTGACTCCTACTAACAGTGATCCCATAAGTCCTGGACCACGTGTGAAGGCCACAGCCGACAACTGTTCCTTCGTGATGCCAGCGCGCTTGATGGCTTCGTGCACCACAGGCACTACGTTCTGCTGGTGAGCACGACTTGCCAGTTCAGGCACTACGCCACCATAGGCTTCGTGCACAGCCTGCGATGCCGTGACGTTCGACAGCAGCACGCCATCCTTCAGTACTGCGGCAGAAGTGTCGTCGCAGCTGGATTCTATTCCTAATATATATATATTCTTCGACATTTCGATGTTTCGAGGTTTCGACATTTCGATGTTTCGACATTTCGAAGCTTCGAGGTTCCGATGCTTCGAGGTTTCCTGGGTTTTGGGGCCTTGGCATCATCAGTGCGTCAGCACCTCTACGCCGTGTTCTGTCATCAGCAGTGTGTGCTCCCACTGGGCTGAGGGCTGTTCGTCTTCTGAGATAACCTCCCAGCCGTAGGGGTCGTCAGCATCAATGAAGACGCGCCAGGTACCCATATTTATCATCGGTTCGATGGTGAACACCATGCCAGGCACCAGTAGCATGCCCTTACCCTTCTCTGCAAAGTGGCACACTTCAGGTTCTTCATGAAAGGCATTGCCCACCCCATGACCACACAAGTCGCGCACCACGCCGTAATGATACTTCTTGGCGTGTTTTTCGATGGCACGGCCGATATCGTTCACGTAGCCCCATGGCTTGGCAGCCTCCATACCTATTTCCAGACATTCCTTAGTGACACGCACCAGCTGTTCCTTCTCGGGCGTTGTCTTACCTATTATATACATACGCGAGGCATCAGCATAGTAGCCATCCAGAATGGTGGTGAAGTCAACGTTGATTATATCGCCCTCTTCCAGAATGTCGTCGGCCTTGGGAATGCCGTGGCACACCACCTCATTGATGCTCGTACATACGGACATGGGGAACGGGGGTGTCTCCTCGTCGCCGCCATAGTTCAGGCAGGCAGGAATAGCACCATGCTTGTCACAGTAGTCACGACATAGCTGGTCTATCTCCAAGGTCGACATACCCGCATGGATGACCTCTCCCACTGCGTCCAACACACCAGTGTTCACCACACCAGCCCGTCGAATACCCTCTATCTGTTCAGGTGTCTTTATCAAGTCGGGCGTAGGCACCAGCACACCCTTGTTTTCCAAATACATGATGCGCTTGTCAAACTCCGTAGGCTGTTGCCCAGGCTTGCAATGCCATCTTCTTTTTACCATAGTTTCTCAGAATTTGGGTGCAAAGGTACGAAATACTCAGAAGAAAAACAAATTTATGGCGTATTCTTTGTTGAAAAGTCTCGCTATTCTCAAATAGATTTATTACCTTTGTAGCCGAAAACCTAATTAATCAGCAATATGAAGCGCCCCACTACAATAATCCTGACAACAGTTATAACAGTTCTCATGGGCTGTCAGGGCCACCGCTATGGTACCGGCTATAATCAGGGAGTAACCGACAGCATTACTGCCGTGCTTTACGACCTGATGAGCAGCAAGCCCTCCGAGGCACTGGCCATGGTTGACAGTCTGGAACGCGACGGCATCTATGGCGAGGGGCTTGCCAACTGTCGAAGGGCACAGATTTATTCTGAGCAGTACCAGCCTCGCGTTTCCGGCATCTATGCCCAACGTGCCCTGAAGGACAAGAAGCTGCGCCCAGGGCAACGCTATTTCGCCTATAACCTGCTGATAAACTCTGCCATGAATGTAGGCAACACAAAGCGTGCCCTTGAGTATGCCACAGAGGCACTGAATGCCACCAAGCGCGACACCACGCATGATGCTCGCGAGTATGCCCCCGACTTCATGGTGTGCATTGCCGGTTGCCAGATGAAGCTAAACCACCACAAGGAAGGCAATGCTAACTACGAGCAAGCCTACCTGATGTACGAAGAGATACTCCGTAATGCCAAGAGTTTCTCGTGGTTCTACCCGGAGATGATGCTCTGTGTTGACGCCATCTCCGAAAACGCCAACATTGGCGACTACACCACGGCCCACCACTGGCTGCCACGACTACAGCGCAGTTACCTGCGCACTACGACCACGAACGACATACCTCTTCATGTAAAGGGAGACTGCACGGCAGAGGTTGAGATGGTTCAGGCCAAGCTTTTCTTGCGTGAAGGCAAGCGCCAGGAGGCCGAACGCCACTATCAGGCATTTCTGCAGACCGATTTTGCACAAAGCCCCTATGGTCACAAGACAGCAGCGGCCTATCTGGAGATGGCTGGTCGCTGGAAAGAGTTAGAGCAGGCCGTGGCCTATGCCGACTCGTTCTATCGCGACAATGCCTCATATCACACTATGGACTACCTCTCACAGGTGCTTGCCCGACGTTTCAAGTCGCAAAGACGTCTGGGTCATCACGCAGAGGCACTCAATACGGCCGCCACCCTGATATCGCTACTCGACAGTGTCGAGGAACGCACCGAAAAAAACAATGCTGCCGAATTGGCCGTCATCTACGAGACTCAGGAGAAAGAGCAGAAGATAGCCGACCAACAGTCCTCACTCTCCCAGCAGCGCTGGTTGGCCACCGCGTGCACTTTACTGCTGCTTAGCATATTCTTCGTCGTATATACACTCTACCGTCGCAAGGCACACCGCAAGCTGCAACGTGCCTACGACCAACTGGAAGAGACCACCACAGCCAAGGAACGTATAGAGAGTGAACTGCGCATTGCCCGCAACATTCAGATGTCGATGGTGCCTCAAGAGTTCCCCCAGCGCCCAGGTCTCGACCTCTATGCCCTGATGATACCTGCCCGCGAGGTCGGTGGCGACCTCTACAGCTACGTGCTACATGACGACGAGCTCTACTTCTGCGTAGGCGACGTGTCTGGCAAGGGGGTTCCCGCCTCGCTTTATATGTCGCAGGCCACCCGTATGTTCCACGCTCTGGCATCACAACACCTAAAGCCTGCCGACATTGCTGCCAAGATGAGCGACGAGCTGGCCCAGGGCAACGAACAGGGCATGTTCATCACCATGTTCATAGGTCTGCTACAGCTGTCGACAGGCCATCTCGACTATTGTAACTGCGGACACACTCCCCCCATACTGGGGTGTGGTACCGAGCAGGGACACTTCCTTGAGATGGAGTCCAACGTGCCCATAGGTCTGTGGCCCGGCATACAGTTTGTTGGCGAACAGATAGAGAGTATCAAGGGGCAGACGCTCTTCGTCTATACTGACGGACTAAACGAGGCCGAAGACTCAGACCATAACCAATTTGGCGACGAGCGTCTGCTGCAGTGTCTCAGCCATACGGTTCCCGTCAGCAGCCAGAAGCTCACCGAGTACGTCTTGCAGCAAATAGAACAGCACCGCCAGGACGCTGAGCCCAACGATGACCTCACCATGCTTTGCCTGCGAATAGAATAATTTGGCATGATTTTTGCATACTCTCCTACCAGTAAGTAAGAAGACAAATAAAAACAAGAAAGTATGCAAAAAGGTAACATCGGGGTTACTACTGAGAACATTTTCCCCGTCATCAAAAAGTTTCTCTACAGTGATCATGAGATATTCCTGCGCGAGATGGTGTCGAACGCCGTCGACGCCACACAGAAGCTGAAGACGCTGGCCCAGCAAGGCGACTTCCAGGGCGAGCAGGGCGACCTCACCGTTCACGTTGCGCTGGACAAGGACAAAGGCACCATCACCATCTCTGACCGTGGCATAGGTATGACGGAAGAGGAAATAGACAAGTACATCAACCAGATAGCCTTCTCGGGTGTCAACGACTTTCTGGAGAAGTACAAGGACAACGCCAACAACATCATAGGTCACTTCGGACTGGGCTTCTATTCGTCGTTCATGGTGTCGAAGAAGGTTGAGATTATCACCAAGAGCTATAAGGAGGGAGCGAAAGCCGTGAAGTGGTCGTGCGACGGTTCGCCAGCCTACGAGATTGACGAGGCCCAGAAGGAAGACCGTGGTACTGACATCATCCTCTACATTGACGACGACTGCAAGGAGTTCCTCGAGAAGGAACGTCTGCAGCAGCTGCTACAGAAGTACTGCAAGTTCATGGCCGTGCCTGTGGCCTTTGGCAAGAAGCAGGAGTGGTCGAGCGAGAAGAAGGAGATGGTAGACACCCAGGAGGACAATATCATCAACAATGTAGAACCCCTGTGGACCAAGGCCCCCTCGACGCTTAAGGACGAAGACTACAAGTCGTTCTACCGCACCCTCTACCCCATGAGTGACGAGCCCATGTTCTGGATTCACCTGAACGTTGACTACCCCTTCAACCTGACGGGTATTCTGTACTTCCCACGCATCAAGTCGAACCTCGACCTGCAGCGCAACAAGATACAGCTGTACTGCAACCAAGTGTTCGTCACCGACCAGGTGGAGGGCATCGTGCCTGAGTTCCTGACGCTGCTGCATGGTGTCATCGACTCGCCAGACATTCCGCTGAACGTCAGCCGTTCTTACCTGCAGAGCGATCGTGAGGTAAAGAAAATATCGACATACATCACCAAGAAAGTAGCCGACCGTCTGCAGTCCATCTTCAAGGAGAACCGCAAGGAGTACGAGGAGAAGTGGGACGACCTGAAGCTGTTCATCAACTATGGCATGCTGAGCGAGGAGAGCTTCTACGACCGTGCCAAGGATTTCGCCCTGCTGAAGGACACCGAGGGCAAGCACTTCACCTTCGACGAGTACAAGACCCTCATCGAGGGTGCCCAGAAGGACAAGAACGACCAGCTGGTCTACCTCTATGCCACAGACAAGGAGGAACAGTACTCCTACATCCAGGCAGCCAAAGACAAGGGCTACTCAGTGCTCCTGCTGGACGGCCAGCTCGACGTGCCTGCCATCCAGATGCTGGAGCAGAAGTTCGAGAAGTCGCACTTCACACGTGTCGACAGCGACATCATCGACCGCCTCATCGTGAAGGACGACCAGCCCAAGTCTACGCTCACGGACGACGAGTCTGCCAATTTGTCACAGGTATTCCGCTCACAGATGCCTAAGATGGAGAAGACGGAGTTCATGGTCGAGGTACAGTCGTTGGGCGAAGGCCAGCGCCCTGTGGTCATCACTCAGAACGAATGGATGCGCCGTATGAAAGACATGAGCCGTTTCCAGCAGGGCATGAACTTCTACGCCCAGATGCCAGACACGCTGAACCTGGTGCTGAACAGCGACCATCCTCTGGTGAAGCGTGTGCTTGACGACTGCAAGGCCAACACCGAGGAAGCCCTGAAGCCCATCGAGTCAGAGCTGAAGGGTCAGGAGGCCCGTCTGGCTGCTATCCGTCAGCAGCAGGAGAAGAAGAAGCCTGAGGAGCTGACGCAAGACGACAAGGACATGAAGGCCGAGACAGAGAAGGCCGTCGAGGAGCAGAAGCACAAGAAGGAAGAAGTGCTCAACGGCTATGCCGCCAAGAACGACATCGTCCACCAGCTCATCGACCTGGCCCTGCTGCAGAACGGCATGCTAAAGGGCGAAGCTCTGGACAAGTTCCTGAAGCGTAGCGTAGAGCTCATCAAGTAACATCACAACAAAGCCTGTAGGCGCTTAAAGGCAGGGGCCAGTAAAGTGGTCTCTGCCTTTTTTCCGTCTGCCGACCGGAAAAGGCAACGACGCTGCTTGGGCAACAACTGGCAGACGTTGTGGATATTGACCAGCGTGCTACGGTCTGCACGCACAAAGACTTCAGGGCTGAGCATTTTCTCCAACGCCCCCAGTCCCAACAGCACGGTATCCTTGTCATGGAAGGTCACTATCTGCGAGTAGTTGCCATCGCCCTTGAAGTAGGCAATGTCTTTCACATCGACAACAATCGTTCCGCTGGCAGTACGCAGCGTAAGGCGCGCAGCCTCCGGCAGCTCTGTCATCTGTACGATGTCCTTTGCCAGCTCGCTGACGGTGACGTCACTGATGGCCTTCTTCCGGATGGCCTCTATCTGCTCATCGCGCTGCATCTTCTCACGCTGCAGCCTTATCATGCGCTGCCGGTTGCGCCGTTTCTCATACCATCGTGCAATGCCCCACATCATCAGCGACAGTATCAAGAGTCCCGTCATCCATACCCACCAGTGCTGCCACCAATGCAATGGCGGAGCGATGAAGGTGTCCTCCTCATGATAGGCAAGCAGTTCTTCAGGGCGGAAGGAGGTCACCTCTTCTACACCTGCCAACCATACCGTACCGTCGTCCGTCTCGGCCATAGTAGCCATCAGAGGCTCCAATGCCGTGAACCCATTGGTATGGTTGTAGTAGCGCACGTCGTGAATACGCTCGTCGGCATCAAGTCGTCCCACAAAGAGTCCGTCAATGACAGCTACCACCAGATAGCCCTTTTCCGATGCGTGCACCGCCCTCACCTCGTGGCCTGCCAACTCATCTATATGCAGGGGCTCCACCTGCCCATGACGTATCACGAAGAGCGAGTCCTTCGATGCCAGAAAGATGCTACCTCTCGTAGTGCCGGCCATCGAGGTGACGATGAGCTGCTGTTCGTAGTCATGCTTCCGCCCGTCGACAAAGAGTCCGAAGGTGGTGCCCACCCACAGGTGTCCCTCTGCGTCACGGGCTGCACACCATGGATGAGGGATGCTGGCAGACAGCGTGTCTATGGTCTCCTGACGTGGATTATAGGCTGCCAGACACCTTCGACTGCCAATGACGAGCAGGCTGTCGGCAGCGGCCACAAACTGGTAACGGTCGTGAGGCAGCTGCAGCCGCCGCATGCTGCCGTTCCCCCCTACCATGACCACGTCGCCATTGGCAGCCATGTACACATGACCTTGCACACAGGCAGCGCTCGGGGCGTAGAAGTTATCAGGGTCGTCGTCTACCACATTGCCGTCCACCAGTAGCTTGCCGTTCAGCGTACCCATGACCACATGCTGCTCAGCGTCAACACCTATGGCCCGCACAATGTCGTCAGCATCCGTCAGCCGGTGCGTGGTGAACGAACGGGTGAAATAGCAGTACAGACCCTTGTAAGTTGCCACCCACAGACGGTTCCAACGGTCTACCAGCAAGTCCTTCACCAGATTAAAGCCCGTGGCCAGCGTACGAATGTCGTGGCCGTCATATTCGTAGACACTATGCTCGTCGGCTATGCACAGCCTTCCGTCGCCCATCGGCCTGACGATGAGTCCGTAGCTGACGGCACTAAAGTCGTATGGCGTCAACATGCGCAGCCCCTTGCTTTCCACCCTGTACACACCGTCAGCAGCCAGCGCCAGCAGGGTGTTGCCACTGCGCTGCAAGGTGAACACATCGCCTTTGGCTGTCAGCCGTACTGCCCTGTTGCCCTGTACACGGTAGAGACCCTGACCTGTCGGCACATAGAGCACGGTGGAGTCCATATACAGCTTACGGTCAGGAGTCATCAGGTCGAGCAACGTCCCTCGCCTGACGGTCGTCATGCCCTTTGGCGTCACTCGGCACAGGCGTCGCTGTGTCTCCTGTTCGTTCTCAAGCAGCACGTAGCCGTTAGGCAGGCTGGTGCTGTTGAAGTTGTTCAGCAGCCAGCGTCCCTGCCTGTCGACGGGCTCCATGCCGACGTCGTCGCCGTCTATCAGCCACTGTCGCCTGAAGTCGAAGGCTCTGACCTGATGCTCCACCTCGGCAAAGTCTACGATGTTATAACGTCGTCCTTTCAGGAAAGGCGTAAAGCCATGGCCGTCGAAACGCACAAAGCCCGACAGCGTACCAACGTATATATATCCGCGCGAGTCCTGGAACAGACGTTCGGTCTGCATCTGGGGCAGTCCGTCAAGTGTGGTGTAGCGACGAAAGGTAAACTTGCTCTCCAGTTGAGCCTGGAGAGCAAGGCACATACATGATAAAAGCAAAGTCGAGGTTAGTTTCTTCAGTCTCATGTGGCGAAGTTAATAAAAAAAAACGAAAATCAAAAGCTTTCCGCTGTAAATATTTGCGCGCCATGCCAGTTCGTCACTCAAAAGGCATAGTTCGTCAAAAACACCCCTCGTAAGCCCTCTGCGAACGATTCTTTTTTGTATATTTGCAATAGACAAGAAGAGTTATCCTAATTACTAACCATCAAACATTTAACGTATGAAGAAAATCATGATTCTCGTTGTGATGTTGTCGATGACCATCGCAGCAAGTGCCCAGCGCAAGGCTGGTGTGTGGAGCATTACTCCTAAGGTAGGTATGAACCTGGCCAATCTGGCAGGCGACGTCAGCAACAACAGCATCAAGGTAGGCCTTGTGGCCGGCGTAGACGGCATGTATCAGGCTACGCCGCTGATAGGCGTCTCGGCCGGTGTGTTCTATTCCATGCAAGGATGCAGCGGCGACGGCGACCTGAAGCTGAACTACAACTTCATCAACATTCCCGTTCTGGCCAACTTCTACATCACGCCCGACTTTGCGCTGAAGATTGGTTTGCAGCCTGCCTTCGTGGCATCGGCAAAGCAAAAGGCCGACAAGAACGAATACGACGTCAAGGACGCCATGCAGAGCATAGACCTCAGCGTGCCCATTGGTGCTTCCTATCAGATTTCCGACTTCGTCATTGACGCACGCTACAACCTGGGCGTAACGAAGATTAACAAGAACGGAGGCAGCATCCGCAACAGCGTGTTCCAGATTACCGTAGGCTACGTGCTTCCGCTGTAAGGCCCACAGGCAAAAGAGACAAAAAGAAGAGTCCCAAGTGAAAGTCAACTTTCACTTGGGACTCTTCTTTTTGTGATTCCGGCGGGATTCAAACCCACAACCTTCTGATCCGTAGTCAGATGCTCTATTCAGTTGAGCTACGGAACCTCCGTTCCTTAGTTTGTCACCAAACCATCGGGCTCCTCATTTCTGATTTGCGGGTGCAAAGGTACACACTTTTTCTGAAACCGCCAAACTTTTTCCCTACTTTTTTCGAAAAACCTCAAAAAAAGGCAGAAAATCAGAATGGGAAGCCTATTATCTCGTTCATGATGTTGTTCTGAATCTCGTCAGCGTCCATAGGCATCATGTCGGGGGCTCCTGCCTCACCGTTGTTCAGCACTTCACTGGCAGTGAGCAGTGCACCCTGAAGTCTCAGGGGCACTGTCTGCATTTCGGGAACTATATACTGCTTCTTATTCATTTTACAATGGTCTTTTTGTTGTTGTGAATATAGATACCTTTCTCTGTGGGCTTGGCGGGCAGGCGGAAACCGGTGATGGTGTACCACCCGTCAGCGTCCTGGCTGACCTGCGTCTTGTCCAGCGGCACGATGCTTGTGGTGCCGTTGCCCCAGTCTACTGCCACGTACTCAGGAGCCGAACCTCCTGCAGGCACGTTGATGCGCAGGTAGGCACGGAAGGGCTTGATGTGGGTACCACTGCCCACCTTGACAAACTGACCGGCCTTGATGTCCTTGCCGTTCACGGCTGTAGCGTCGCCAGCAGCGAAGCAGTAGACGTTGGTTGGCTCTGATGTCCACTGGTGGTACTCGTAGACGCCATGCAGCCCTGTAGTCTCCGATGCGCTCTCTGGAGCAGCCGCAGCGGCAGTGGGCTTCACCACCTTGACGCTCGTCATGGGGCTCATCACGCCGTCGGCAGCGGGCTTGTAGATGTAGGCAGTGTTGGCCTCGAGGTTAGGTGTCTCCACCTTGGTCATGTTGATGGTACCCGTCGCTGCATTGTACTCGCCACAGGTAAAGAACTCGCCACCCGCCTTGGCTATGTTCACTGCATAAGGCAGGTAGACGGTGTAGCACTTGTTGTTGTCGTGGGCGTCCTTGCCTGCTGTGAACGAACGGTCGAAGGTGGCCTTGGCAGCGGTGAAGTCCTTTGACAGCTCGAAGGCCTCCTCTGTGCTGGCCTTCAGCTGCATGTCGTCGCAGACGCCGCCAATGACGAAGTTAGGACCTACGGCCATGTTGCCGGCAGGCAGATAGATGACGGTGCTTACAGGTACGCCATAGAAGGCTCCTGAAGCACGGTTGTACACCTTACCCGTTATCTTGGTCTCGCTCAGGTCGATGTACGATATGGCGCCAGCAGGTGCCCTGTTGCCGCTGTATGCCGGAGCAGGCGAAGCCGTGGCAAAGGCATTGTCTGGCAGGTCGGTAACAGCCGTGTTAGTCACCTTGATGCCGTGCTTGCTGCCGTCGGCAGCCTTGCTGTAGTCGCTGGCCGTCATCTGGTAGTACGGTGTAGAGGGCTCCGGCACGACAGCGATGCTGCTCGACTCCACCTTCATGCCACCGATACCACCCGAGATGGTAGCCTTCGGTCCTGCACGGTGACCGTCGTAACCGGGAGCAGTGGCACTACTCTTTTTTACCAAATACAAATAGACATAAGTAGACTTCGAGACAGCATAGTCTACCGCGAAATCAACGTCATTATTATCGGTGTAATTTATCACCGTTATAGGATCCTGCCCACCTACCTTCAGATGGAACTCGTGAGCTAGGTCAGTCTTTGTATTCAACGTGATGGTTCCCATGTCAGCTGGTACCATGAAGGTGAGTCCCTTGAACCTATCTGCATAATCCTTAGTTCCTGGAACAAGCGTTCCGCCCTCCACTCTGACATTTATATCGGATACATCGTCGTCCGTCATCGTGCTGTTCAGCACTATCTGATCACGACTACCATCGTAACCATCAGGAGAACCTACCGTGCCGTCATCATTCAGCGTATAAAGCACATTGTTGATGACTAAATTGGTCAGAGCGCTGGCGGCCACAGGTTCGTTAGCACCACTTATATCAGAATAGTTAATGGCTGTCTCCGTGGTCTGAGGAGTACTTGACACACCATCAACAATTAGGCCAAGAGGTGCTCCGACATGAGCTGATGTAATGGCAGCAGCATTGCCTATCAGCGATGTTGCGCCCTCTGGTGACATAATGGCCAAGGGCTGCTTGACATCAACCGACTGGAAGCCCTGGATGACACCACTTGTACCACCCAGCGTCAGCGAACCCGGATTGTTGCCGTCAGTCTTTATTACCATCAACGGCATCATCTGATTGGTATCTATAATAGCATTGCTACTGCCTGAAATAGTATTCGCACCCTCCAAGTATAGCTCCAGTTCTGCTCCCTCATCGAGTCCTGTCTCTATCTTCTGCAGTGTGGCACCATTCAGCACCAGACGACTGTTACCATCGAACTGAACAGTACCATTGCCCAGCACATTAGCACAATTGACCTCATTAACTTGGACAGGATTTCCCTCTGCCGGATAAATTATAATGCCATACTTGGCTATAGGCGTGATATTAAACTCCCGAGTCACCACTTCACTCTTCACAGTCTGTGCGCCAATTGTAGCAGCCTCACTCTCTACAGAAACCTCCACCCACGCCGTTACGCTGGTGCTCTCTGTCAGCGTGATAGGCTCGGTATAGGTCTCGGGATTGTCGTTGTTCTGATACTCGCCAATAAAGTATTTTATAATACCCTCTTCTTCCGTAGTACTCAACTCCAGCGACTGATCACCCCTGTACTCTTTGTCAGGAGAAAGGCTAAACGTAGGAGCATCAGGTACTGTGGTTACGGTGATGTCGCCCAGCTGATAATAGACATAGTCACTCTGATCAATCTGAATAAAGTCACTCTGCTCTTCATTCAGAATAACATAGTCGGGGGCGTTATTACCAACTTTAAGATTTCCTGATATTACGGCAGTACCATAAGCATTGGTATTAAAAGTACCATTCTCCGAATTCGTTATCATATCTTCATCACTGGAGGAATACATCACTTCCATTACTTCGGCAATGGGCGGAACGACTTCAGGAATGGCATTGTCTGTAGAGCCTTTTACTGCGGTAATCTCCGTCTCTGCAAAGCCAAAGAGCTTGGCGGTAATGGGGGCGCTCTGAGCTGTGCCTACCACCTTCCATGCTGTAAAGGTGCAAGGTCCTGCCAACTCTATTTGACCTTTATTATCTTCGCGATTGTAGACAGCGTTCTCTACATCCGTCAGTTCAGCGTCTGCGTAGTCTATCGAATAATGAATCTCCCCACCGCCTTCGAAACCAATGGTATAAACTCCATCATAATAGTGATGATACATAAACTCTTTGCGGAATTCTATTTCGCTGGAAGCCACTGCATAACCAACTTCGTTACCTGTGCTGTTCACCAGCTGCTTTCCCGTGTGCTCGCCCTCCTGCTCGCCAGAGTAGCTATTGTACTGCGGAGTTGTAGCTTCCTTATAAGTATAGTTATCGTCCCAATACAGTCCGCTAAGCGTGACTGACGAGAAGTCGCGGATACAACGTGCGTTGTTGAATGTCAGCATATTACCTGTACCAGTGCTCTTCAGCGTAAGTGTGCTGGGAACAGCTGTTCTAACAGCCGTTGCAGAATCACCTCCGCCAATGCCAATGGAACACTCGCCGCTGACGTTGATGATCAGGCTACTCAGATTGCTGAAGACATTGTACTCCATTTTAGCACCATTTAGGCTAAGCGTATTGGTGTTGCTGTCAAACGACACCTTACCAGATAAAGTATCGTCGCTTGAGAACACATCAGTCTTATTCGCATCAGTAAGCTGCGTCCCACCTATCCACAACGAGTAGTGGGGCGCCGATGTGATGGTAGCCGTTTGAAGGATGTAGCCCTTTGGCAGATGAGCCTGTACATACCTCTTTGCAGCGGAATCATAAGCCCAAGGATACTCCGATGAAATATAAAGCTCATCCATACTGATATTATCGAAACCATCAATAAAGGCTCTGCCTACTATATTATCTAAAGAAATGGTACTTCCCTCCGAACCACTCTTCAAAGTCAGGCTATGGGTTCCTGCTACTGCAGTATTGGCACCGATATAGCTCTGTATTGTGTTTTCGCCATTAAAGACTATCGTCAGGTTCTCCAGTCCGCTCTGAATACCGCCGCTCCCATAGTTCATGGTTACGCCATTCAACGTCAGAGTATTGGTAGAAGCGTCGAATGAAGCTGTGCCTGACGTCATGTCTGAACTTGTGATGTTCGATGCATTCTCACTCGTCACCTGCACACCAGCCACAAAGAGGTTGTAGGTACCAGCAGCAGGCACTACATTCAGTGTGTAGCTGAAACTGAGTGGCAGGTAGTCGTCATCTCCCACTGCTGCAGTAATGGTGGTAGAACCAAATTTGTTATTTACGGTTACCTTACCTACATTCTCTCCATTTCCTACAGATGCCACAGAAGCGCTACTCGTGTAATAGGCATTCGTAAACACTTCATTGTTATACATAAGGGGGAAATCGAAACTGCCCGAAGCACTGGTATATGTCAGCGTTGTACCGTTTTCCGTGCTTAATGTTGGATTCAATATGTCTGTCAACTCGCTTGGCCATGAAAAGTCAGATGCATTAAGTTCTTCACCGTCTATCACATTCAGCTGATAGAACTTCACTTCACAGCCAGAGAACGAGATTTCCACGTAATTATTGGCATTCCACACTACAGGCTCTGCCAGGTTGTAACAGTTATAGTAAGCAGGACGTGAATCTTGCGTGAAGGTAGCCACTATACCTCCATTCTGGTTCTTCAGCGTCACGGTAATGGTACCAGATATCGTCTCCTCCTTGCTATCAATGGCCTGCAATCCTGAAATAGCCACCTTATGTATCTTGCGAGTATTGTTCGCAGGTCCCTGAAGAGTCAGCGTGGCCGAGCCATGGAGTTCGGCATAGCTCTCATTAACGGAAAACACGTCCGTCTGCTGTTGAGCATTAATAGGAGCACCGGGCGCAATGGTCCATTGGTTGGAATAATCCGTCGACTCACCTAAAAAGGTTGTATACACATTCCACTTATAATTGGTACCAGATTCAAGAGTTGGCATATTTGATGTATCATATCTTGCAGCGCACGCCCGTTGCGGCAGCAGAGTCATGGCTAACATTGTTAGCAGCACCACGAGCAGCGAGGTCAACCGGCCACCCGTCTTTCTTTGGTTAAGTAATAGTTGCTTCATCATAATCGTATTATTTAAATTTAGATTCTTTCTTGTCG
>OCTX014550378.1_pt1 | contig 15611 bp, 14 predicted proteins | sample 1539691 | NCBI WGS metagenome assembly OCTX01 (sample SAMN02144231, study PRJEB22623) | gut metagenome | biome: sheep rumen | host: Ovis aries | place: New Zealand | reverse complement strand
CATGGGCGACACCTACCTCAAGCAGCATGACGCTCCCGAGGATGTCGAGTACTACCTCTGCGGTCCTCCTATGATGGCAAAGACCGTCCTTGACCTGCTCCACTCGCTGGGCGTTGATGACGCAGACATCCGCTTCGATAACTTCGGAGGATGATCCTAGGACTCCTAGGGGCCCTAGGCTTCCTAGGATCCCTAGTAATATAAAGAACGCGCACGTGTGTGCGCGTTCTTTTTTGTCTATTTATCCTATTATCTATTTACCCTTTTTACTCCAGCGAATCGAGGTCGATGAGTTTGTTGACGATGGCGTAGATCGTGAGGCCCGCCGTGGAATGGATATTGAGTTTGCGGGTGATATGCTTGCGATGCGAAACGACGGTATGCATGGAGATACAGAGCACATCGGCAATCTCTTTGTTGCTGAGCCCTTTCACTACCTGAATCAGCACGTCCCGTTCGCGGTCGGTCAGTTCTTCCGTCTCAGGCGCTACAAGGGATTTAGGACGGTGTGCCTGCATCTTCTTCAACGCCGGACGAAGTATATCATCCTCTATGGCGCAGTGGTCCGCAAAATCCTGCTCGGTATGCCATAAATCGGACATCACAGAGATCAAGAGATACGTGATTTTAGATTGCTGATTGTTGATATCAAATTTATTATCTGCTCCCGGATAGTACTTGATGATCAGATTCTTGATCTCGGTCAGTTTGGAGGTGATACGTTCGTCGTCATGCTCATGCTCCTCATAGAGACCGGCGTTCTCATGCTCAATATGCGTGCGGATTTCCTCCACAAACTCATCATAGCACCTTAGAATCAGCCCCGGAATCTTCGTAGCGGGATCAACGGGAATAATAGCCTCGATGAGCGCGCGGCGCAATCTGGGCAAACGAAAATCCAGGAAATAGGCGTGCGCGTTATTCAGATAACAGCGGAGCGTCTGGATATCGATGTCCTCCGGAATGACCCGCTGCTTGAAGATCTTGTAGTTGACAATCGCCAGAAAAGTAGGCGTATGTACGCCATGCGCGGTGCAGACTTGCTCTATCGTCTGCTCCCCTACCCCCATCTCCAAACCGAAACGGCTGATGATCTGGATCGCGTCTTCTTCACGCGCCATGAGATCACATATTTTGTCTGTAGCTTTGTACATTTTCTTCAAAATCGAGTGCAAAATTAGTAAAAAAATAGCACTTGAGCAATAGCCGGAAGCAAAATCCCAACAAATGGGGATTGTTCATTTTTGCCAAAATGACTAATTTTGCAGTACAAAAGAAGTTTAGAGTTTAGCGTTTATAGATTAGAGAGATGAAAAGGCAAACAATCTTATTTATTTCGTTCATTTTGTGCGTGTTATGCATACATGCCGAAGATAGTATCAAGGTCAGTGCCGCGGATCTGCAGGCATTGATTCAGCGCGTAGAAAGGCTGGAACAGCAATCTGCGGTTCAAGCGACCAATTCTGCAAAATCCCAACAAATAGTGAGTGATGAGGCAAAGCCTCAAGAGACAGAAGAAAAAAAATCAAAGTCAAAAGAGAAAAGCAAAGGAAGGTTTACCATCGGCGGATACGGCGAGGTGACGGCCAAACATTGTTTCTACTCCAATAATTACCTGCGTTACGGGAAAAACCCCGAGAAGTACGCCAATGACCATTACGGCGAGTTTGACCTGCCGCACGTGGTCATTTATATGGGTTACGATTTCGGCAAAGGCTGGAGCGTAGGAACGGAGATTGAGTTCGAGCACGGCGGCACGGAGAGCGCCATCGAGATAGAAGAGGAGGAAGGCGGAGAATACGAAGGCGAGATAGAGCGCGGCGGCGAAGTGGCGTTAGAGCAGTTCTGGCTGCAGAAAGCATTCAACCGCTATGCTATTCTGCGCGCCGGAATGCAGGTCATCCCTGTAGGCGGGCTGAATGCGCACCATGAGTCCACCGAGTATTTCGGCGTCTATCGCAACGAGGGCGAGTTCACGATTATCCCGTCCACCTGGCATGAAGTGGCGCTGACGTTTATGGGTTCCACACCCAACGGCTGGCACTATCAGGCTATGTTCCTGCCGGGTCTGGACAGCGACCGCTTCAACCGCAAGAACTGGGTGAAGCCGGGTGCCGGGAGTCCGTATGAGTTTAAGTTGGCGAACGTGTTTGCCGGAGCAGCCCGCATTGATTATACCGGTGTTAAGGGGTTAAGGTTGAGTTTGAGCGGCTACTGCGGCAACTCGTTCCGTAACACATTGAGTAAAAGCAACGCGGAGCTGGATGCCAGTGCGTACAAGGACGTCAAAGGAACGGTCTCCATCGGTGCGTTCGATTTTGCATACCGGGATTACGGCGTCATCGTTCGCGGCAGTTTCACATACGGCCATCTGAGCGACGCAGCGGCTATCACGCAATACAATATATCAATGCGCAAAGGCTCGGTCAGCTCCAAACAATGGGTGGCATCCGACGCACTGGCGGCTGGTATAGAGGCGGGGTATGATATATTGAAGCCTACCCCCATTCCCTCCCTAAAGGGAAGGGAGGAGATGAAGCTATATCTCTTTGCGCGGTACGATTATTACGACTCGATGTTCCGGTACGACAACCAGCCGACGGACATGTATTCGTGGTGCGGACGGCATCGTATTGCCGCGGGCATCAATTATTTTCCGATTAAGCAAATCGGCGTGAAGGCGGAGTTCTCGTACGGTATTCTTAAACAAGGAACGCGTGCGGACGGTACGCGCGGGAAGATATACAACGACGAGCCGCAGATAGCGGTAGGCATCGTATATGCAGGATTTTATCAACTGTAAATTAGGTGTATCACCTACTAATAACCTACTAATAACCTACTAATCACCTACTAATAACATACTAATGACATACAATTATTACTCAAAAAAAGGTAAGAATATGAAAAAGATTTTGAAACTGGCACTGAGTGCCGCATGCGTCATGGGAATGGCGGCATGCCAAGGAGGAGGAACCGATGTCAAATCGGACAAAGAAGAGGCGTTAGAGCGTGCAGCAACGCCTTATGTAAACAACACCGTAGTAGCTACGTATCGCGCGATGGCCGATGCGGGCGTGACGCTGCTGGGCCAATGCGAGCAGATCTTGGCTGCTCAAGAAGCAAGTCAGGATTACGCCGCTTTGATCAAAGATGCAGACGCTTCATGGCGGCAGATGCGCAAACACTGGGAGCAGAGCGAAGCATTCCTTTACGGCCCTGCCGCTGCGCATAACATCGACCCGCATATCGATTCGTGGCCTTTGGATTTCAATGCAATGAACGCTCTGCTGCATGACGATGCCCGTATGGCGCAGATTGAGGAAGAAGGCGGTGCGTACGTAGGCGAGAAATTAGGCTATGCGCTGAAGGGATTCCATGCCTGCGAGTATCTGCTGTTTGAATCGGAGATCAAAGAGGGCCGTGCCGTAGGAACCGGCAAACCGCATGCAGCAAACCTCACGCACGCGGAAGCCGTTTACCTGCTGGGTATCGTGGAAGATCTGACCCAACAGGCCATCTTGCTGGAATACTGCTGGGCAGGCGAAGTGAGCGAAGCGAAGATGAAAATCCTGGAGGACGGAGAAGTGGATACATTCGAGGACAAATACGGCTGGCAGATGATCAATGCCGGCAAGCCGGGTTCGACCTATGTGACATTCCAGGAAGTAGCGGAAGAGATTATCGCGGGCTGCGCGGACATCGCCGGAGAGGTAGCTGACCTGAAAATGGGCAACCCGTATATCAGCAGCACCGAGACCGAACGCGACTACATCGAGAGCCCGTACAGCTGCACCTCTACCATCGATTTTGCGGATAACATCCGCTCCATCCAACATTCGTATGAAGGTGCGCAGGCCGGCGATTACTCGGTTTCGAACTATGTCTATCGCCAGGATGCCGAGTTGGACGCCAAGGTGCATAAAGCCATAGCAGACGCCATCGCCGCCATCGAAGCCATCGAAGATTTCGAGAACACCGCGAAAGGCAATCCGCAGGTGAAAGAGGCTATCGACCGCGTTTCGGCACTCGAGGAGATATTGAGCGACGAAGTGCTGCCGCTGCTGTCGAAATGAATGAACAATGATTAATGAAGATCAGTTATGAATAAGCAATTTTTATTGATGGCGATGGCGGCAGTGGCTCTTGTCGCCTGTAAGCCAGGAGGTGGAGAACCCGCAACCGACATGCCGGAGTGGTACTACACCGGCGGTCAATTAGGAACGACGAAGAACACCTCTTCCATGACTTTCCGTCAGCCGACACCGGCAACCGAGGAGGCAGGTCTGGGAGCTATGTTCGCGCAGGGCGATAACATCGCCGAGAAAGATTTCGTGACCAACGAGAGCGGTCGTCAGCATGGTTTGGGACCGGTCTATGTACGCGCTTCCTGCCAACACTGCCACCCGAATTATTCGCACGGCACCTCTGTGCCGGAAGGCGTATACAACGCCAAGGACCAAGGCAACGGAACGCTGCTGGTGGTGATCAATCCTCAGACGCAGGCCTACGTGCCGTGGTTAGCCGGCATGCCGCAACTATTCGGAGTCAAACCGTTTAAAGCGCCACTGGATCCGGATCAGATTACCGTGAACTGGAAAACAGCAACCGACGAGCACGGCAATAAGTTCGCAGACGGCGAGACGTATGAGTTGCGTTACCCGGAGGTACATATGCCGAACACGGCTGTCTATGTCTATAACCAGGGTTACCGCGATCCGGAAGGTTTGCTTGAGAGCCAGGGATATGAGGTAAAGCTGGAGAACACCATCGGTGTCTATGGTTCGGGCTTGTTAGACGCCATCACCGATGCCGACATCATCGCCCAGTATGAGAAAGAAGCGGCTGACGGCAAGTTGAAGAACGGTCTTAATCCTGCCTTCTGGGACGGCGGTTTCCAGACCAGCGGTTATTATAAGAACGACCCGCAGTGGGGACCGAAGCGCTTCACGTATGCCCTCACACGTGGTCCGTTGATGGATGCCGCCGGTGCGAATGCTATCTGGAATATCACTAATGTGACCCGTTCTGACAGGCCGTATCACTACCTCGACTTGGCGTACAAAACAGGTCAGGAAGGTACGTCTATCTATGCGGAGTACGCTTCTAAAGATCCGGAAGTGCAGGCTGCTTTCGGTACGCAGGAAGAGATAAGGGCATATCTGGAGAGCAACACGTTGCCGGCAGAGATGACGGACGAGGAGTTCACCCAGGTGATGGTATGGCACCGCGGTCTGGCTGTTCCTGCCGCGCGTAACGTGACCGACCCGCAAGTGCTGAAAGGTAAAGAGTTGTTTACCCAAATCGGTTGCGACTACTGCCACCGTCCGAGCTGGACCACAGGAAGCGACGAGGTACGCGACCCGAACCATTTCCCTGTTACCGCTCAGATGCCGCGTTACCCGAACCAGAAGATCTGGCCGTACACCGACATGGTGCAGCATAAACTATGCATGGAGAATGATATCCGTACCGGCTGGTGCCGTACTACCCCGCTCTGGGGCCGCGGTCTGCACAAGAAAGCGACTGGCGATGCCTATGAAGCACGTATGCATGACACTCGTGCACGCAACGTCATCGAGGCTATCATGTGGCATGGTTACAGCAAAGAATCCGATGCGTATTTCCCCACGCAACAGTTCTATAACCTGAATAAAGAAGACAGAGATGCAATCGTTGCTTTCATCAATGCGATCTAAACCCGCAACGTGGCTGTTGCACATTGCCCTCGCGACCATCGTCGTGGGGGCGTGTGTGACGCATTTCTTCGGCGAACAAGGCGAAGTGCATGTTCGAGCCGACCAAGCTACTTCACTCACCACGAACCATTCAACCCTCACGCTCTTCCTCTGGGATTTTCAGATTGTCAGCGACGAAGCAGGCAATCCGGTGGATTTCATCAGTGAGTTGCGAATCATGGACAGAGGGGGGAAGCATTCAGCTATCAGTTATCAGCAATCAGAGATCAGTGTAGATGAAGGTATTGTGCGGATGAACAAGCCGCTCAAATACCACGGTTACCGTTTCTGTCAATCGAATTACGACAGCGACCTGATGGGTGTGGTGCTGGCGTATAACTACGACCCATGGGGCATCGGCATCACCTATGCGGGCTATGCTATGCTGCTCATCGGGATGATAGCTTTCTTTTTCCAGCGGAACACCTATTTCCGTGCGTTGCTCAAGAAATCGGTATTCGCTCAGCGTAGCGGTCTGTATTCGGTCTGCTTTGTGGTCTTGATCGCCGTTCTGGCAGCTGTGATGACCAAAGTGGTGACACCGAAACCGCCGTTGCAGCCCGTTCTTCAGACGCCGCTATTAGGTATCCATGTATCGGTTATCATGCTCTCCTACACGCTCTTTGCGGTCATTGCTATCATCGGTATTGTCAGTTTTCTCCCTCCTTTTAGGGAGGGTCGGAGTAGGCTAACCATTCTGTCGCAAGTGCTACTCTACCCTGCGCTATTCTGCCTCACCGCCGGTATTTTCATCGGTGCCGTATGGGCTAATTTGTCCTGGGGACGATATTGGGGCTGGGACCCGAAAGAAACCTGGGCACTCATTACCATGCTGGTCTATGCGTGCCTGCTGCATTGGCCGTTGATAAAGAAGCATTCAACCGTCAGCAAACAGCATTCGGAGGTACTCTACCATGCGCTGAGCATCATAGCGTTCCTCTTTGTATTATTCACCTATTTCGGTGTTTCTTACCTATTAGGAGGTTTACATTCCTACGCGTAGGATTATCCACGTAGCGATAGTGTGCGAAGCAGCACCGAGCACGATGAACACATGCCAGATAGCATGGTAGTAGTCGTGCTCTTCGTCTTTATTGAAGAAATACGAACCGACCGTATAGAACACGCCTTCGGCTACAATCCACCAGAAGGCGCTATGCGGCATATTGCACCACATCGGCCATATAATCAGCAGCGCCACCCATCCCATCATCAGATAGAGCGCCAGCGAGAGACGGGGATGTTTTCCGAGGGCGATGAGTTTGCCTACCGAGCCGGCTATCACGCACGCCCAGAGGAAGACAAACAGCGTCCATCCCATCCATCCGCCGACCACAGAGAGACAGATCAGCGAATACGAACCCGCTATCATCGCGTAGATAGCGATATGGTCGAAGATACGCAGACGGGCTTTGCAGACCGGCTCTACGACAGCATGGTACGCCGTGGACGAACCGAACATCATGATCATCCCGAGCAGGAACAGAGCCGTTCCCGCTATCTCGAATGTATGATTTGCGATTTGAGCGTTATAAGCCAACTCCATTAGCGGCCACGCTATACCCAGCGTAGCCACTAACGGAACGAGATGTGTCCATGTGTTGGCTCTCTCTTCGCTCGATAAACGAGAAAAAAGCATCAATTATTTATGGCAGTTGCTCTCGCTGAGGAAAGTCTGCTCTTTGGTGGCCTTGTAACCCGGATGCGAAGAAAAGATAAAGAATTTTTTCATACGATTAACTGTTTTTGTTTGTTATTATTTGGATTGCGTTCATACCTTCTTATTCATACGTTTCGCCACGCCGATGGCCCCGGTAGGACATACGAGACGGCATAGATGGCATCCCACGCATTTCGTACCGATAATCTTCGGCTTGCGGTCCTCGTCAAAAGTGATTGCCTGATGCCCTCCGTCCGCACAGGAGACATAGCATCGTCCGCAACCGATACATTTATCCCGGTCAATCTTCGGATATACCATCGTCTCACGATCCAGATCATGCGGCAGGACGAAATTCTTCAACTCCTCGCCTACCAGTTTCTTCAGTTCGGTTATTCCTCGCTCCTGCATATAATACTGCAGACCGAGAATCAGATCATCGATGATCCGATAGCCATACTGCATGACCGCCGTACATACCTGTACATTGCGGCAGCCGAGCTGGATAAACTCCAGCGCGTCGCGCCAGGTCTCAATACCGCCTATACCGCTGATATCCATATGTTTCTCGATACCGGCCTTATGCAGAAGCGGATTACCCGTCATCTCATAAATCATACGCAGCGCAATCGGTTTGACCGCCTTGCCCGAATAGCCGGAGACGGTCTTTTTCTCGCTCACCTCTGCATCATGGCTCATGGTGATGGATTTGATGGTATTGATAGCGCTGATACCCGATGCACCGGCGTAGAAACAAGCCAGCGCCGGGGAAGTCATCGACATAATATTCGGTGTCATCTTCGGGATAACAGGGATCTTCACCGCCTCTTTGACATACGAGGTATAGAAAAGAATCAGTTCCGGGTTTTGTCCTATATCCGAGCCCAAACCTGTCAGACGCATCTGCGGGCAGGAGAAATTGAGTTCCACGGCGTCGCATCCTGCCTCCTGCGCCATCTTCGCCAGTTCTATCCATTCCTCCTCGGTCTGCCCCATGATTGAGGCTACGATGATCTTGGAGGGATAGTTCTGCTTGAGCCTACGGAGGATATCAAAATCCATTGTATAGGGATTTTCGCTCAGTTGCTCCATATTGCGGAAGCCGACAAACGGCGTACCCTCTTTGCTCACGGCGTCAAACCGCGGCGATACTTCGCGGATATCCTGTTTACAGATGGTTTTGTAGAACACACCCGCCCATCCTGCTTCCAGCGCACGGGATACCATTTCGTAGTTCGTACAGATAGCCGAAGAAGCCAGGAAGAACGGGTTCTCGCACACGATGTCGCAGAAATTGATCTCCAGCGAAGGGAGGGTGGATTGATTAATGGCGGATGGATTAATGGCGGATTGATTAATGACGGCTTTCTTGAGTTCCGCTATTCGAATGGGTTTGTCGTAATGAATACAAGCCTTTTCGGCGGAAGCCAACTCTTCTTCCGTCAGCCGGTTAAATAACTCTACGGCGGTCCATAGATTGTCAAAACGGGTGGCACGAATAGCACGAGCCACTTTCTCCCCGCAAGGGGCATCGTAACAGAGCAAACATCTTGCTGCTTCTTCTTGAACGTGAATCATAGGGTATTGATTTGAATCAGTTAATCGGAAAATCAAAATACGTATCCGGGTAAGGCTCATTGCGGAGCGTGAAATGCCACCACTCCGAGTCAATACCTTCGAAACCGTGACGAACCATTGCGTTATGCAAGGTCTTACGGTTATCCGATTGCCGGTACAGAGAACACGGATAATCCGGATGGCTCTCTTCGCCGAACCAGTCGAACGGCGAACCCATATCCAATTCCCGGCCGGTAGCCGCATCCAGCAGCGTCAGATCCACCGTCGAACCTCTGCTATGGCTCGATCGCGCATAAATATAACCCCGCTCAAACAGCACGGATTTATCCACCATCGGATAGAAAACAGCCTTCATCGCCGTGTCGGATATATTCTCCGCCCAGCGGATAAAATGGTTAACCGCCCGCTGCGGACGATAAGCGTCCCATATCTTGATCCGGTAGCCGTGCGCCTTCAGTTCGTCGTTGACAGCCTTCAGCGAATCCGCCGCCTCGCGTGTCATCAACGCAATCGGCAACTCATAGCCGTCGATTCGCTCGCCCACAAAATTGTAGGTGCTGTAATACCGGATCTCCAGAATAGCGTCCGGGATCACATCCGTCACCCGTACAAAATCGCTGTTGTCATACTCCGGCGCTATCTTCGCCTCCTGGCTACAGGAGAGAAGCATCAGCGCGACACCTAAGAAATACGGTATTTTACAAATTTTTCGCATTTTAGAACGTATTATTTTACAAATTATGTAGACTTTCCGGCACGATATTGCGTGCAAAGGTACGAAAAAAATCTGAGACATGCAAATTTTAGGGGAGAAAATGATGCTGCAAGCGCATTACTGTCAGTAATCTGAAGATATTATCCATTCTAATCGGTTCTTTAAATTTCATCTTTTTTCGTATGGATTCACATAGCGTACTAATGTCCATAATATTATCCTGGTTGACAATAAGCATAATATGGCTGATGACCTTATTTCTCCTAATAATATAACGTATATTGAGAATAATCATGCATAACGAGAACAAGGCAAAAATACAGGTTAAGATAAATGTCAAGTCCCGTATAGCGCTATAATTGGACAAAAGGATTTGGGACAAAAGAATAATCATCCACATGATGGTATCCTTGTATTCCAATAGTTTCGGGAGGAAGAAATCTTTGCTTATATAGCTCCATTTTTCTCTGCGTGTCTGGAAAACAGCGAGTTTATACCCATACAAATTGGTGCTCTCAAAGTTTTCCGGAGCATTCTGTTTCTGTTCTCTGATATGTTCGAATTCATCTGTGCAACGCCTTTCTCCCAGGACATTAAAATGAAAGGACATTCTGTGCACATCGGCAGGATTATATTTCTGTCCCATTAAAGACAAACCATAATAAGTCCAAACATGTGAATCATCTGTAATTCCCAACTCCGCAATAGCTTCCCGCGTCAATTCTTTGCCGAAATACACATTCTCCTTATTGTAAGTTATCGTCGGAATATCTTCCTCTACCGAATGGTGGTAAAACGGCACATTGGAATCATAAATCTCGCTACCTCCGTTGACAGAACAATAGAAATCGCCGGAATCTTCAATCTCGCCTCCGCGCAGCGTATATAAACACAAATCATCTTTCGTAATCAAATTAGCCGAGACATTTAAATTATGCTGACCGATAGAATGAGACAGATATTGGTTCAGCGCTTCTAATTCCAATGCCAGCCTTTTCTCCGGATTACTCTCATTCTGAAAATTATCTATGGTTAAATAATAATCATCCTGACACGCTATTTCATACAGATCGAACGCTTTCAAGACATCACGGTACGACAGATTCGACAGCCGTGAATCCACACAAAGGTCCAAATAAACGTGCTGCAGATTTCTGCCCATCGCTCTCATCGTGAAATAAGATGTACGACCGAGATGCAACTTAAACCCTTCCAGGCTTGAGTTGTCCATCGTCGGACTACAATATTCCACACGACACAGACGCGGAATGACACCGGAGTACAAAGCCCCTGCATTGCTTTTATAACACTTGCTTAACGGATTTTCATCAGACAGATTGAATATTTCTTTCAACGGTACGCCGATGTAGCCTAAGACTAATTTGTTTGCATGTACCAGAATACGAAGTGGCGATTTTTCCAACGCCCCGAATGTTTCCATTTGCGGCTTCCCGTGAAAAGAGAGAATAGATTTTTCCCCGTCATACGTGCACCGTATCATACAATCGTTCCGGAGCATTTCTATAAAATAGGAAAGATCTTCCTGTCCGACACTCTTTTCTACCGTTAGAGTCAGACCGCATACATAATAGGCGGTAATCAGACACCGGGCATATAGCGATTTCTGCAACACCTCGCGTATATCCACATTTGATTTTTCACAAGCCGTTGCAATGTTGTGAAGAGCATTGTTTCGGGATTTACAATACGCTAACGCTATCTCCAGTTCATCGGGATCTATAACGAAATGAGAAAAATAACTGTCTACATACGTTCGAAACGATTCGCTATCCCGGAAAATGGAGAAATGCTTTGAATATAAAAAGCAATAATCAGAAAATTGCTCTGCGGCGATAAGTCCGAAACTATTTCTGCTTAATTCCGTAAAATGCTCTTCGCCATGCCCCGCGTCTTCTCGTTGGATAGCCTCACTAAACGAACCCATGATATTCAGAGGATTCGTATTATATGGCCTAAACAAACGAATATAAGTTCGTTCCTTTGCCTTTTTTGCTGCTTCTGCCTTGACAAACTCATTAACCGCAGTCAAAAACGCAGAGAAATACTCTTTTTCTATCATATTGATTTTTATTCTGCAATTAAAGTGTTTCAGTAGATATTTTGTATATACTATTTCTTATTTGTTCATCAGTTTCCCGTCCTCCCATTTCAAGGCAGGATAAGTCTCGCGCAGGTACTGGACGGAATGCTCAATCGTACTGCTGCCGGAGGTAGCGAAGGGGATCAGTTTCTTTCCCTCCAACTGCGGCAGGTTGTTGTCGATCCACGAATTGATGATCCTCGGACAGATGCCCCACCAGATGGGATAACCCACGTAGATGATGTCGTACGGCTGGATATTGGTGCATTGCTTAATCGCCGGACGCGCCTCCGGATCTGCCATCTCAATTGACGAACGGGATTGTTTGTTACGCCAGTCCAGGTCCGCTGCCGTGTATTTCTCCGCCGGCACGATCTCCCAGAGATCCGCTTTCTGCTCTTTGGCAATCTTCTCTGCCGCAGCTTTGGTTGTTCCCGTTGCCGAGAAATACACCACGATGGTTTTTGCTTCCATTACGCTTGCGGTCATCATCGCCGCAACTAAAATCAAAAATAACTTTTTCATACTTCCATCCGTAATTTGACCTTTGCGGCTGCAAAGATACTATATTTTTTTGACATATGCAAATATTTCTGCTTCTTTTCTTTTTTGCGTTTTTATTTGCATATATTCAAAAAAATATTGTAGCTTTGTGCAGTTTTTTGGAAAAAATGAAGTGCGGTTGTAAGATTTGGTCGGGAAAATCGTATTACATATAGAAAGCCTTTACAAATAGTGGCAAATGGCACATGGTTTGAGGGTTGAAGTTGAAGAGTTTTAGTACAAATGACGCACGAGCAGTTTACGCAAATATATTTGCCGTTCAGCGGAAAGATGTATGCATTGGCATACAACTTACTCCGTAACCGTGACGAGGCGCGTGACTGCGTGCAAGATGTGTACTCCGAGTTATGGAGCAAACAGGACACGATAGAACCCAACAAACCACCACTTCCGTTTGTATTAACAATGGTGCGAAACAACTGCCTTGACCGTCTCAAGTCCAGAAGTGCACAAGCAGATGACGAAAGCCTTGAGACGCTTTTAGACCACAACACCGAAAATCAAATTGACGCGGCAAGTGACCTTAACGCAGTGTTCCAACTGATTGAAAAACTGCCTCCCGATCAACAAACAGTGCTTCGATTACGCACCATTGACGGACTGGAGATCGAACAGATACAAGAACTGACCCATTTCAGTCGCGAAAACATTTACACCTTGCTATCCAGAGCAAGAAAATCACTAAAAGAACTGACTGCAAAGTTATGACATACAACATGACCATAGAACAAATCAAATCGCTTCTCTCTCGTTTCTACGAGGGACAAACGACACCGGAAGAAGAACGGCTGCTGGCTGCGTATTTCCGTCGTGAAGATGTGCCGGAAGAGTTGCAGGAAGACAAGCAACTATTCCTTATGCTTGCGCAGATCTCCGACCAAGAAATGCCGACTGACATTGCCGAAGAAATAACCGCTTTTGTAAACAACCTCGGACAAACGGAGAAAAAGCCGGTTCTATCATCAGAGGTGAATCACCACAAAGGAATCATCTACCGTCTAAAAACACCTCCGAAGATGTGGTATCGAATAGCAGCAACGGTGGCTATTCTTTTCGCAATAGGCGGCGGCATGTTCGTGCATCAGCAAAGGACATACACAACTGACCCTTTCCGCGACACGTGTAGCACACCGGAAGAAGCTGCAGCAGAACTGCACAAAGCCAATGCGATGATTACCAAGGCATCGCAGCAATGCTTAGCCCCTACTCGCAATGCTTTTGAGCAGGTAGAAGACACAAAAGAAATAATCAATAAACATATAACATTCTAAAAACATATTGTTATGAAAAAGATTATTATTGCAATCTGTATCCTTGCATGTGCAATGTCTACGCAAGCACAGAACAAGATATTTACCAAGTATGCTTCGATGGATAGCATCAGTTTTGTCTGCATCAACAAAGCCATGTTCAATCTTGGCTCATCTTTCATAAAAACAGCGACAGGAGATGATTCCTTAGGGAAGTTGAGTAATATAGACAAACTCCTTATCATCAGCGCGGACAGCAAACAGGGCAAGAAACAGATAGACAAAGACATCAGTACGCTTTCTAATAGCGATGAATATGAAATCCTTATGACTAGTCATTCCGAGGAAGGGGATAATGTGTTCATCTTTTCCAACAAGCGCAAGCCGCACGAACTGATCATCGGCTCTGTCGGGAAACTGGATAGTTCGATGATTGTCATCGTCGGCAATTTCACAAAAGAAGAAGTCGCCAAGCTGATGCAATAGGTTATCACTCTTTTCCATAAAGAAGGCTTTGTAGCGACCGTTCTGCGGCTATCAAAGTTTTTTTGCATAAATCTTCTTCATACCATAGTATGTAGAACGGTTGCTCTATGCCCTTTACCCAACAAAATCCAGACAAACAATGAAACACTCTATACTTTTCGCGGCGATGCTCTGTGTAGCAATGACCGCAACGGCTCAGACCGAAAGTAACGACACCTTGCAAATCAAACCCTCCGATTTCGTGCTACAGGAAGTCACGGTTCAAAGCAAGAACGTCATCCAAAAAGTGGACCGCCAAATCTTGTTGCCCAACAAGGAACAACGCAAAGCCGCTTCCGACGGCATCTCACTCCTCCAGAACCTGCAAATTCCGCGTATCGTAATCAGTCCTATTGACAATTCCGTCAAAACGCTTTCTGACGAGAGCGTGCAGCTGCGCATCAACGGTGTAGAGGCAAGCACATCGGATGTGAAAGCCATCAACCCGAAAGATATTATCCGCGTGGAGTATCACGACCAACCGGGCGTACGATACAACGGTGCAGCTGCGGTGGTGGATTATATCGTCAAACACCGCGACACAGGCGGTTCGCTCATGCTTGCAGGAACAAACGGATTGACCCTGCCGGGTATCGGTAATTACTATCTGGCGGGTAAGGTTCATTTCGGCAAATCGTCTTTACAAGCAGTCGCCACTTATGCGCCGTACGATATTTATTGGACACGTACCAATAATGAGACCTACCATTTCAACATGAGCAAAGCTCACATTGCCAGTCTTGGCGGCAGCGAGTCGGGTGAGCGAGCTCACACTCGCCTTGCACAAGACTTTTCGACCGGCAAGATAGAGAACAACGAAGTAGGCGAACCGACGCGTTACAAGACCTACCCCGTAAATGTCTCGTTGAATTACAACTGGACGAACGGCGACAATAATATGCTGAACATCCGTTTGCGAGACAATATGGCATATACGCCTTACGGGCCATCTGACCGAGACAGCCGTCTGTACCAGCCGACGGATTCATTTGAGATACACGATCACGACAAAAGCAGCAGTCAGTCGCCCTCATTGGACATCTATTATCAGCACAACCTATCTCACAAGCAACACTTGTATTTTGATGTGGTCGGCACGTATATCAATACCCACAGCGACCGCCGATTCCTACAAACACCGCTTCGGGGCTCAGCTTCGACAGATACGACCGATGTAATATCGCGTGTGAGAGGAGACAAGTGGTCGCTTATCGGCGAAGCTATCTATGAAAAGGAATGGGAAAATATCATGCTAACCGTAGGTGCAAGGCATAACCAACAATGGGTGAAGAACACGTACTTAGGTAGTACCGAAGCGACCGTTAACATGAAAACTGCCGAGACCTACGCGTTTGCAGAAATGCGGCACAGAGTTGATAAGTTTTCATATGTGGTAGGTATCGGAGTTATGCACACTCTCATTGACCAAGCCGGACAGAAACAAAGCACTTGGATTGCCCGCCCGCAGTTGACCATGAGT